>Ga0315913_1002979_pt1 | contig 20172 bp, 12 predicted proteins | sample MpolsnodulesMG_FD_207736 | JGI IMG/M metagenome (GOLD analysis project Ga0315913, IMG submission 207736) | Medicago polymorpha root nodule microbial communities from Los Angeles, California, United States - small nodules | ecosystem: Host-associated > Plants > Roots > Nodule | place: USA... | reverse complement strand
AAGGGTTATCAAATTCAACCCTTGATCACATTCATAACCACTATTACTATTATGGTTTTGAATTAAATCTGAGGTGTTTGTTTGAATTTGTTGAAGATTATTGTAACTATTATCATCAGAAGTGTTTTGTGGTAAGTGATCTCCAACAAAGTGTTTAGTAATGTGTTCAACCCAATCATTTACCTCATTATTCTGTCCTCCCAAGTTTAGGGAGTGATTTTCTGTTAGTGGTTTTGGATAAGGATTTGTTTGGATTGGAGGTGGCAATAATAAGTCATTTGTAATGATTGTATAGTCCCATGTTTCATGCATGTGAGGATGAATCATGTTTGGATTTGCATGAAGGACTTCAAATCCTACTTTCATCATAGAAACAAAGATATCAAATTAATGCTTAAAATCTATAGCTACTATGTTATTACAATTAATATGTAGCAAAACAAAATACTAAGAAGAAAAGAAAAAAAGGATGAGTTGGGGTGTGAATGTGAGAGAGGGTTTTCAAGAAGAGGATTGTGTTACTTTATAAGGAGGAAGTTTCATTACTAAATAATTATATTTAATTAAACAAAATTAAAATTAGAATTGTGGTGTTGTCAATAGACTCACTCAATAAGCATTGCCAATTCCTGTTGATGGCCGGCATAATCAAGACATTTGGAAAAAGACAAGTCACTAGAAGTTAATCATTACACGTCGAATTGGCAGTGATTTTCCCATTATTATATTAATTAATTATAATTAGATTAACTAATTAAAGTAATGAATCCAACGTTATCAAGCTTTTGATACTACAATTTATTCTTTTTGACAATTTTTTTATCAACTTCTTTTTGACAATAATACTAAAAAACTTACAGTTAGACATTCGTGTGTTGTATTTACTATTCTCATATCATAGTTGGTTAGGAAATCAATTACAAATTTTAAACAACAATAATTATTAATGCAAACAATGGATATTCAATAGATAGGATTTAAGATGTGGAAAGATCAATTTATATTTTTGGAGAACTTTCTTGAAGTGAAAACTTTTTGAAAATATGAGATGATTAGTACTTACTAATACTATGCCACATTCATGAATGCAATTTTTTTTTTAGGAGAGAAGGGAATTGCAAAAGACTACAAAACAAATCTAGGGGTAGTACATTCACATTACATTAAACCGAAGCTTGTGAGCTAAAGATGAACAAGGAGATTGAAGAACCGTCCAAAAGAAGGAGCAACCGTGATCTAAGTTGGCAAGAAAATCAACACAAGAGTTAGCCTTCATGTAATTATGATTCAACGAAAAATTTCAAACTAAAAAATGGATAAGACGAAGAATCTCAAGTAAGAGGAGTTGAAGAACCGCAATACGAAAGCTATTATCATCTTTTATTCATAGGTCTTACGAAGCGTTGAAACATTATAATAGTAAGAGAAGAGACTAATTACATGTTATTGTTTGGATATGTTTCCCTTCTGTAATTTCTTACTTTCCTATGTGTATTGGCCGTGAATTTTGTAAAGCTACGAATTCAAGCTCAAGAGTAAATGTGTGTTTAGCGCCTTTATATGTGGTTACAAACATGTTGTAAGTGTGTGTGACATCACTTATGTGAAACTTTGTCCAAAAAAAATAAATCACTTATGTGAAACAGTGTTTGAGTTTGTCGAAGATTCATAATTTGGATTGAGTTATAATCATATTCGAAATAATGAAACAATTTGGTCGAGACATTTATCTTGACATAGATAGAGGTACTGACCCACATAAATATCTGTGTGCAAGTTCTCTTATTATTTCTTTGTTGTGTGTTGTGTACCTAAGATCCTCGATGCACATAGATTTTCCATAACATAATTCTTTACATAAACTGTGCTTTCATTAGTATGAATCAGATCTCTTAAATTCTAGCTTAATTGAAAAAACTGATCAACTTAATATATTATAATTGATGAACAAAGACAAATAAGTGAAATAGCACCAATTGTTACCAAAAAAGACAAATAACAAATATTGATGAACACCTAATTTCCTCTTTTAATATTAATCATACATGGCTTAACGGTTGGAGTTAGTTTTCAAGGTAAGGCATATAGTTTGAAGAGGGATGTTTGGACTTTTCTATATTACTATGACGTATCGGCATCTTATATTTAACCAGTGTAGGAATATACCACTACCCGTACATCAAAAAAAAAAGTTTATAGTGAATCCAAATCCATTGAAAATATTTTAGTCTTGTCGTTAGAACTGTTTAGAGTGGTAAAAAAGTTTATATTTGAGTAATAAGATATACCAATGCCTTTCCTCAAAAAAGACATACCAATGCCTAACAAAACCACTGGATTAACACCTTCCGTAAGCCTTTGATTAAACTATTAACATATTAATTTTATAAGGTTAATCATTAAACTACCTTTTAGGTGAAAGTGATGCCTATGTTAATTTATTTTGGCTGTAGGGGCTTTGAACGACCATAAGTTATTTTACCAAGCTACAAGGACAGTTTAATATACAAACCTTATTGCTTAGTCTTTATTCAAATGGATCTCTCTTGATCAGTAAAGAACATATAGCTCAAATTATTGATTGATTTATAAGCTTGCCGATTTGTATAGTATGCTTTAAACAACACGGCACAATAAAATTGGTATCTGAATCCAGGGCTTATGCATATGTCATTTTAATATGTCCTATAATTAATGTCATTTTGACATTTTCCAGATTCAGGCTGTCTTACATTACATGTAACAGCTTCACTGGAATAGATACCATCATTCTATATTTAGTTAAAGAATGGAAAGCACGTGATGGAACCGTTCCAAATGCAAAAAATAAAAATAGTGCAGTGTGTAAAGTAACCAAATGTTCAAACTTTGCAAGGGAACCAGTCATAATGTGATTATATATACAGTGTCTCAAAAAATAGGTCATGAATGTGATTTGGATCACAATCTTATATGCTTTTTTATGTCTTTATGATTTAAATTAAGGTTGTATCAGCAATTAACTGCAATTTTCTACAATATCAAAAATGGTAGTACACCACAATTTTGATCATAGAAATACTCATCACCCTATCATAGAAACACTAATCTACCTGAAAAATACTATTAGATTATATGTACAAAATGAAAATAAATACCGAGAAACATTGAATTTTAAGATTTGTATCAAAATGAACATTGGTAGATTTAAATTTAATGCAGGTTTTATACAACAAAATTACTTGTCACCCATTAGACTCCAGTGTTACAGACAAATGCTTTGTTATCATTAATGTAAAAGAGAACATGAATGACAATAAACTGTAAGAAATTTACAGAGTATCCACAATTCAATGACACCAGGAATCTGTTTACAGTGTAGCATATTTGACAATAAACTGAAAGAAATTTACAATTCAATAGTTGTGATTGCCAGAAAAGACTTGTCCAAGCCAGCTTGCTCGAGGTTAATTACTTGATTCAAGACACAGCACTTTCTTCTTGCCTTTTCTCATAACCATTAATTAGCGTAACCAATAACAAATCCAAATGTGGAATTGCATTGAGAGTCACATTTAGAATATGGGAATTGTCAAATATATGCATGAGTTATGGTACCTACACTGTTTGACTGGATAGATCATGAGATTGTGTTGTTAGGACTTATGAGTAAGATTCCTCTCGCTATGAGATGCCTCTAACTTGGGTGGCAAAAGATTCAAAAAGCTTCCTTGAGGTCGATCACTTGCAGGCGTATCAGAAACCTCAGACAACTCTGACGTCTCTGACTCGGAATCTATCATATACGTGTTAACCAGTATGATTAGATGAAAAGAATTATGGTTACATGCAAGAAACAGAGATGTACATAGAGCATCATGAACTATGAAAACAGTTTGAAAGAATCAAATAGCCACAAAGATGTACGAGCCTACCGAAAAGCGACTTAATGGATGGTCTCTTTGATTTGGAGGGCTTCTTCTTCAGCTCAGCTGCAACGCAAAAGGATGGCAAAGTCAACACAAAAGTGCAATATATTCTTGAATGTAAAATCCAATCAGCACCCCAACAGACCAAAAATAAAACGATTTTACTTTTCAACATAAACCTGCCAATTTATCTTCCACAACCCTGCCTAAAATGACATGTAACAGCATTGATGTGAAACTGTGGTTTGATATATATTATTCCAATGGTCTATCTTGGCCTTCCAACAACAGAAGATAGAATGAATCATAAGGTAAAATTTCTTCATCTGGACTAAGTTTTGCATATAACGGTTGTCCAGGTAGTCACGTAGAATAACTAATCTCTATTTGCATTTATGTTCAGTTACCAACAAATGTATTATATCATTTCTTTCAATGTTAGAGGACTTCTAATCATCCAACATTGTAATTGTAAGGTATCTAAAAAATATTTTACCATATCATTTTTTTTTTTTTGGTCTAGTAGCCTAGTGGTTGGAGCTCACACAATTATGTGGAGAAGTGGGGTGTCCGGGGTTCGAACCCCGGCCCTTGCATAAATTATGCAATGTCCCTACCAACTGAGCTAAGCTCACGGGGACATTTTTGCAATGTCCCTACAATTATATTCTACCATATCATTATTCTATCACAAAATATGTCATTTATCTTAATTAGATTATCCGTAAGGAGTAAGTTGAATATAATTGTATTCTTGAGTGTTCCTCTTTCTCCCTCTATACCTAATAGACTAAACCCTAAAACTTTAACACGTTTCTAGGGTGGTGCCATACTTTATGATCAGTCTTGTCACTGTTATGATGTCGAGTTTCCAAAATATGGAGCTTATTGTAATGATGTCATTATCTCCATGATTCTTTTCTTGTAATCGGCTATGTAAAAGTTCTACCCATCCTTTCTCTCTCAAAACCTGTTTTAAAAGGCTGAGATAAATTTGTCTAACTTTGATTCCAATTATCTCATATGCAATATGGTCCATGCTAAAAAAAATGCATTCAATCACAATAGTCTCGTAGAATTAGGCCCCAGTTACCCCGGATGCACCTCCGAATCCAACCTTAATAATCCTAGTCGATGTTTGGTCGCGACAGTCACTGATATAGGGCCAGTTTGTTAGTCTTTTTTTTAAAATGATTTTTATAGTGTTTTTAAAATGATTTTTATAGTGTTTCATTTTATTGTTTTAATTTTAAGGCCAAATATCTTCTGTGGTCCTTTAAGTTATATGTTTATAACAGATTAGTCTTTAAGTTTTTTTTGTTACGAATTGGTCCTTTAAGTTATTTTTTGTTACACATTTGTCCTTCAAGCCATATAATATTTACACTGTCATCCATTTTTTCAATCAACTTCGTTAAAAAGTGCTTATAGACCATTTAACATTAAGATGGTAGGTCCAAAAGTGCTTATGACATCAAACATGATTACTTATACACATTTTCTTGTTGTTTTTGAATTTCAAGCTTAATTTTACATATAAATATTTGATCAACAATATTATAAATCAAGTAATCGGTCAATTTTGTTTTGAATCAAGACCGAATAACACACCTATGAGCTCTAGTTTTGAGAGCAACGAATTTGGACAAACCAACTTAACATTAAACATCCACATAAACACTTTTTTATTGAGTTTGATGAAATTAGGATAATGGTGCAAATATTTTATGACTTAAAGGACCAATTTGTAACAAAAAAAACTTAAAGGACTAACTTGTTATACTCACGTAACTTAAAGGACCGCAAATGGTATTTAGCCTAATTTTAACAAACTTTTTAAAGAAATCTTCAGATGAGAAATTGGTTTAAATAGTCTCAGTCACATAAAAGTGCTTAAGACATCAAACATGATTACTTATACACATTTTCTTCTTGTTGTTTTTGAATGTCAAGCTTAATTTTACATATAAATATTTGATCAACAGTATTATAAATCAAATAATCGGTCAATTTTGTTTTGAATCAAGACCGAATAACACACCGATGATCTCTAGTTTTGAGAGCAACGAATTTGGACAAACCAACTTAACATTAAACATCCACATAAACACTTTTTTATTGAGTTTGATGAAATTAGGATAATGGTGCAAATATTTTATGACTTACAGGACCAATTTGTAACAAAAAAAACTTAAAGGACTAACTTGTTATACTCATGTAACTTAAAGGACCGCAAATGGTATTTAGCCTAATTTTAACAAAGAACTTTTTAAAGAAAGCTTCAGATGAGAAATTGGTTTAAATAGTTTCAGTCACATAAAAAGACATTTTAAGTATTTCATCATTTTATCTTTAAAAAATAAGTATTTCATCATTTTGCTATGGCTATTTTTGGATAATGAAATTAAAAAAATGCTTAAAATGAGAAGCTATTTTCAATAGTTTCTCATAAAAACCATTTTCAAGAGATATCTTTTTCAAAAAATATGTGATTTTTATTATGTTAAATCTCTAACAATGAATATTCCAAAAATAAAAATAGAAAATCTCTAACAATGAATATCTAAGTTGCTGAATGACAAGATTACTCTTTTAATTTACAACAAATGAGTTCAAAATAGCTTCTACTATTTTTAAGTAAGTTTTCATAAAAATATAAAGTAAAAATCACTTTTTTTAATCTATAACAAATAAGGTGCATTGTCTTCTGTAAAAACAATATTTAAATCAACTAATACAATTTGTCATTCTAAGCATTTCCTTTCTTCTATATCTTAGAGAATAAACGAATAAACATATACCTTTAACAGTGACCTTTTCTCTTAATATACTTCATCCCAAACGAAAGTACATTTCAAAGGAAATAAACATTATATAAAATAATATGCACGAGTGGAAAGAGAAAGAAGAAACGTACCCATCCCAGGAACTTGATAATCGTTAACAATTTCAAAGTTCTTGTATGTGTATCCAACAAAATTCAAGTCTTTAGATGAAAGCATCTGCAACATCCCGTCAAACAACAAAAGAATAAGAAAAAGGAAATGGATGGGGGTGGAGAACAGCTGTAGGTAAGAAATTAAAAATTTGAAGATTGAGAACTATTCTGTAAGCCAGTGAGAAAAAAAATGATTAAACTTTGTTGTCTAATATAGTTCACAGACAATAACAAACAATTGGAACTTGAGGAAGATATATTTGTTGGCCAGTGCTAAAAGCAAGTTAAACACAATCTGACACAAGTTCTGTTGAATATAAAGTCGTTATTTCAGACTCACGCGATTACATACAACCCTAATACATGTTGAATAGTGACATTATATTCAGAAAGTTAAACATATATTATTGAATTAGCATGAACATTTTAGCAAGCTCAATAATAAATGTTCCAAGGCCTTAGTAGAGACTCATAATTTCAGCTTCCTAAGAATACAAAGAACAGTGTATTCTCATATAATAGTATACTAGCTGTACCGCAACACCGATAAATTTATTCATGTCATGGATCTGAACTAGAGCAAGTTCACTTTAAAATTATTCAAGTGACTTCAAAAGTCAAAATCTGCCTAAAAACAAAAAGGAGGAGGGCAATAAAGTTTCTTATATGGGAATCCCGAGCCAGTTCGAGAGTTAGCAAGACATTTCCTACTATACGGCCCTGCCTATGGTTTATACCTTCTCAACCACCAATTCACCTCATAACAACTAAAAGGCATATATATCAACAGCCTACTCATGGACATGCAAGTGAAAGGAAATTAATTTTTAAAACAGAAGAGACATACCATAATTTCCATATAAGTAATTCAAAAGTACAAACAATAACAGCTATTGGTTTTCCTTGCTTTTCCTTATATTGCAAAAATTTAGGGATTTAACAGAATACTACTTGATCATCATATCAACCAATAATAGGTTATTCAAACACTAACTCAAAAGATAACTTAGTAAAAATTTCCAGCAGAGGGAACATCAAAGATTACCTTCCTCCATGGACCAGTTTTTGAAGACGGTCGAGTTTGGTTGTCAGCCTGCAGGTGCAAAAGGTAAAATGAGAAAAAATGGACAATGAAAACAGCAGAAAAATATCTATACAAAATAAGCAAGAAAATGATAGACTAATATACCTCATCAAACTTTTCAAAATTCTGAGTATCTAATTCATCATTGACCTCAGGTATAAATGCAGCTTCAATTTGATATAGTTTATCCCATTCAACACCTTTGAAGAACCGATGAGCCTGAAGAGGAATGCAACATAACGATAAACTCAATATTAAAATATAAAATATAATAAACATAATAATTCAAAGAAGAACACACTGTACAAGTACAACACCTTTATTTCATCAGCACCTTTTGATCCCAGCCTATGGTTGACATTACATAAAAGTCTACTAATAAGATCTTTAGCCTCAGGCGATAGCCCAGCTTCCTCAGGAAATTTCAAGTGAGATTTCCAGTTCACTATCTGCAATAAAGAGGTACCAAGATAAAATTATCATGCTCAATAATTTTGTTTTAAAAAGAAAAACTCTGTCTATTTGGTTTCTGTTTAAATTTTTTCGTATCTTGTTTTTACTTTTAATTACAAAAATATCATTTTGTTTCATTTCTATTTCCATTGTGTTCTTTGAAAACATGAAATATAGTGAACAGAAGGTGGCATAAAACAGGCAAAGAATATACCAAACAGGATCTAAATTATTATGTTAACTGGACTTGGTTACTCTAGAGAGAAGGTTTCACTCTAAAGCATTGCCACTATAATATCAGTAGGATTGACTCTGCACATTATCGAAAGTGTACACCTCGCATTTTGGAGAAGCCTAGTCCATTTTGAAATTAAACTTGTCAAAATACATCAGATGAAGTATGAAAAAAATACCATGCTAAAATGAAGTAGAAAAACTTAACTATTAGTAATAAGTGAAAAGAAAATCTTGAATTAGTTTCAGTCTGGTTGTTTTTCAAAAGTCTTTTTCCAGCATCCTTACTTTTGATACTAAAGTCCATAAGTACAAGTTTCATTTCTTTTGAAAAAAAGCAGTTGCTTTTTAATTCTAAATGATCAACCGTCATGATCCCCTACACTATCAAACCCATGATACCCATCTTAAACAAAAAAACAGATTAAAGTGGGGCAGTTCACATGAAATATCTGAAGGGGAAACAGGTGATGTGGTAAACGAAGCTTCGGAGGCAAGAGGAAAAGAAAGACATATGTTGTTGCGTTTAAGTTTATTTTGCAAACTGGGCCAGAGAAATAAAGGACTATAGGAAGAGCTCTGCCAAAGGAATTAATGACTAGAGGAAAAGTACTTTCAGCCTCATGGCTATTATCATATATGTGATATGGCACACATTTTATTTTTTACATACTGCAATGTAGTGGATTTTTAATCTGAAGAATGATCCCTGGTAGCATGTAGGTCTTGTCCAAAGAAGGTACGATCACCGAACATGTCAAGAGATATTAAACAGGACTTACGAAACTGAGCTTATCAATGAGTGTGAACAATCAAGCCACCGATTTGACATAGAATGATAGACTTTAACAGAAACAACAAATACAAAGAGGCGACAAACATCGTAACCGAAATCCAAAAAATCAAATTCAATAACTGCACAGGTCATAATTAATAGGAAGAGTATCCTGTAGTGGGTTATAAAAACAAAAGTAAATGTCAAACAATCATTAGTTGCAAGAATCATTTGGATCAAGAAAGATTACCTTTCTACATGTTGCCATTGGATCGTCAGAATAAAAAGGTGGATATCCCACCAACATTTCATACATGATAGCACCGAGTGACCACCTGTGAATTTAATAACAACCACTGTTCTGTCATAATAAAACATTTAACTCTGATCTTATTAGAGTTTATTCACAAGTCCAATATAAATGGAGCAAATCCAATATGATCGATGTTTTCAAAAAGACCTCATTATTGAATAGGAAACAAAACAAAAAGTGGAAGAAATAAGTCCGGAACAAATAATGAAGAAATTTGAATGTCAAAATAGGTTCAAACTGACTGAAAATATATCACTCAGTTAAGAATGAAAAGAATAAACTCAGATAGTATGTTTTGAATGGGCCAACATGCAGAAAACTCACCAATCACATTCCATCCCATACCCTTTCTTCAAAAGAACTTCTGGCGCAATATAATCCGGTGTACCAACAGTGGAATAAGCCTAGAACATTTATATATTCACGATTACAAAAGGAACAGAATTTTAAACACATTAAGTAAAGAAAGGTGTTTCCATATAGATACCCTCGACAGTAGAAATCAGCAATTTGTTTTTTCTTTTCTTTTTTTTCTTTTTTTGGTAGGGCAGGCAGAGAGGGTTTAACGGGTACATCATGTTTTGCTACTACACTACTCTCAATTAACAAAGCAAGATCAAAACATAACAGTAGTAAACTTACAAGCGTCCTCCTGTTCTTTTGCCAGTTTTGCAGTTGTTCTTGTTGTGTGCGTTTTGGAGCTGAACGCTCCTCATTCTGTGTAGATCCATTCACATTCTGACCCACAGAAAAATCTTTTTCTTCAAGCGTACTACAATCTAATGGTTTACAAAGTCCAAAGTCAGACAGTCTCAGGTGTCCATATCTATCAAGTAATAAGTTGTCAGGCTTGATATCCCTGCAACACAAAATATTGAAAAGATAAACTTATACTGTTCAGTGCTCATGATAAATATGACTCCATTCATGACTCCGTACATCGAACATTTTCCAGCATTGGATGATTTTAAAATGATTTTGCTAGCAATCATGATAAGAGTCAATATTTAGCAGTGTGTTCTGGAAGTGTGTTCTGGAAGTTAACTTAAAGTTATACTGGTCTCCTTTCGAAGCTAATCCAACAAAAAAAAATATATGTATACCTATGTATATAATTGTGCTTGTGTATAGATTCAATAGCCAGAACAGTTTCTCCTACATAAAATCTGGCTTCATCTTCAGTCAAGGTATCCTTTCTCATAAGTAGAGTCATCATATCTCCACCCGGTAGATACTCCATAATAAGATAAAGATACTCGTCATCCTGGAAAGAGCAGTAAAGTTTGACAATGCAATTGCTGTCAACCTCTGCGAGAAGATTCCTTTCCGCTTTGACATGTTCAACCTAAAAAAAAATCGCAAGAAAGGGAATGAGTATGAATCATGATGACTTTATTAATCTTATGCATAAAAACTGTCACTCTCTTGAATAACATCATAGAAAGACAAATGACTATAAACCTGTCCTCTGCGAAGCATCTCTGATTTCTTTAGTTTTTTCATTGCGTATACATGATCAGTAGTCTTCTCTCTGCAAACTCTGACCTGCAACAATTTTAAATTTTAGGAAGAGACAGATTGTTTCAGACAAAGGCAAATAAAGGAAACATACAAAAACGAAAACAAAATCAGTTGGGATATTCTGGCAGCTTTTAAACACAGAAAAGTCTAAGAATGAGCTTGTGGTTCAAGAAAAAGTGGATGTTTCAGCAAAATACAATCTACAGACTCTTTCAGTACCAGTGAGCTAGATCCATTTGGAATTTAATCCCATTTCAACAAAGCAGAAAGGTTATATAGTGTAAGAGATGGGGTGATTCCTAGATCAATTATAGACCCAAATTATTCTCATAACACCATATTAGTGTTACAATAATACCTGAGGCTTTAATAGAGAAAATATATTGAGATCCCTAAAAATTTATAACTAAAAACATCACAAAAATTATTACAATAACATGCGAGGCTATAGACGCTTTTGTAGCCCACGTTACTGATTACAATTTACAACATTTTATTCTGTATATCTCACTTCAAAATCACATCAATGGTAATATGAAGATGCACATAATGAATCAAGAGAACGAACAAAATGAATATTATATCCCAAAGTACAAAGAAGAAAAATATTAGATTTCAAATTTTGATGAACATAGACACTATAATACGATCCACCATTTTATTTAAGTTTATACATAAAAGAAAATAACCATAAACCAGAAGAACGCATAATCAACCATGTCATATTTCTCATTACTCATCACATACAATTGTAAACATACCTCCCCAAATGCACCTTTTCCAATCATAGTCAATAACTCAAAATCATCAACACCCATCTTGGCTCTTTGAAGGCGCATATATTCAGTTTCCTTTTTCTCTAAAAATTTAAGTAAGTTGTTTTGATCTTCTTCGGAGACCTCGGCATCAGCCAACTTCTTTTCCAAGATGGTTCGACTGTTGTAAGCAAGTGAGGTGTTATAAAATTTTAGCACCTTTTATCAGAGTAACTAACACAATGAACATTAACATTCAAGAAAAAAGACATTTTCAGTTCCAGCATCTTTTACGTGCTGCACTGAAACCATGAGAGAGGAAAGAGGCATTATTTATCACAATAATCATCTGAGTGCACCTCAATAAAAAAATTGAGAGGAATCCATCTTTCATAACTACATTTTAAATGTTAAATATACGGAAAATATCACACAATATTTGGGTTGTGTAATTGTAACTTTCAGTAATTTAGAATATCTTAGATTATCTTTTAGGATCGATTTCCATATCTAATACTTTGTTTTCATATTCAATTGGGATTAGTAGTCTAGCAACTGTCGGTATTAATTTCCAATTTTAATTAATAATTAATAACAGGAGCCTAGTATCAATATGAATAAAGATTAGTGCTTAGATTTTTTTAATAAAAATCATAATCACAATTCACAATCTTCATCGTTTCCATTCCCCCATTTCATATCTAAAAATCTACAACATGAAACATGATATTAGAGCAATATCACCCTCTGTGACTATTTTACTGTTGAGTTCCCTAAAGTCTGGAATCGATCGTAGACATGCCATTATCTCCATAACTTATTTTCTCGCTGTTAATGCACAAAGTCCAATCTCTCTTTACTAGTTTCTTTCTGCGTGTGGAATTTTCTGTTCGCCACTTTCTCAACCTATCTCAAAAGCCTTGGATTAGTTTGTTTTGCCGTTGTGTCCTTCTAGCAGCCTTGACCCCAGCTATTCCATTCCAAATGCAGTTTAGCCCTGGCTATCCAAAATAATGTCTGACCCCAAATATCCTGTATTAAACTTGATTCTGGTTTTCCAGATGAAGTTTGGCCTATACTATCCTGGACCACGTGTTGATGTATTAGTGATGAATGAGCTGTGATTCACAACAGTACCCGATTGAGAGTCATACCAAGGGTGAGTTCTCCTATCTCAAGGTGGAACCATTTTGTGATGAACTATCCAGGGCTATGATAGGATATTGGATTTGGGGTAAGAAGGTATTTAAGTAATTAGTAGGGTGTCTAAGTAATAAGATTATTAGTAATATATAATAAATATATTCTATGAAAATATTCTATGGATACATACCAACCTCAGTAAACAGCAGAAACTCTTAAGATATTTAGAGGAGCTTATAAATTCAAAATAGCTTAGAGGAGCTTATAAGTTGATTCAACAGTTGAAAATGGAGTTAGGGTAAACTAAGCGTCAGTCCAAAACCACTTGGTACATATTATAAACTATTTTATAAGTTGTTCCAATTCCAAATACTTGTGCAAGTGATGATGTCATAAGATATATAACCATAATCACAATTCAAAGACTTTATTCTTTCTCTCTCAGTCTCTACTCATTTCTTATTTAGAACTATCAACACAATCCACTAAGAAAGAAACTAGAACTTTGTAGTTTCTATAGGGCAATGGCTAGTGATATGATGAGCCAGTTCCCTCTTAAGAACATCATTGAGTGATAACTTTAATCCATAATATGCATATGCATATAACCATCTAGGTTTCTTTAATTTAGAAAATAAATAACTTAGTAACTCACTCTTTTTAGCAATGGTAATGCTGAAAAACAAATACCACAAGGCACAAGGTTCATAGAACTCGATATGAATATCACAAATTAGCACTTTTCACATACTACCAAAAACTCAAAGTAAATTGCTGCAGTTTTTCTACTCCAATGGTCCTCCAAACTCTAATTCTAATGATATTTTTCCATCCGCACAAAACTATGAAGGCAAGCGAGTTTCATTACTCAATAGTCGATACTTTCAGATATATAAAAAATCTTAGTATCTATCATAAGCACAAATAAAATGAATCATACCGCTCCTTCCTCTCCTGAAGATTCTTCATTTGCTCCTTGTAATGATTCTCAATATACTGCTTTGCCGCCGCAACTTTCTGCTTCGTGACATCAGAAAGCGACCCATCATCCACAGGTGAAGTCAAATCTCCATTTCCATCATTATTACCATCCTCATCCCTCTTCTTCGCCTTCATTTTATCACGAGGCTGCAACTTCGAAAGCCAACTCCTCGCAGAATCCATTTCTTTGTTTCAACAATTAACAACCTTCCTTGTTCCTTCTATGCATGTTCAAAACCAATTACAAAAACTCAGAGGTAGCACAAATAACACCTAAAAATATGATTTTTAAACAAAAAATAACATATTAAACAAAACCCAGATTCGATTACCAAATTTGCACATGACCCATTTTCCAAAACAGAATCTTTTTTTCCAAAATTGACATGAAAAAGTGAAAAAATAGAAAATAAAGAATTCTTCCATGTATGTACCTGAATTGAATTGCTTGGGGCATTTCGGAAAACGTAAAATCCAAATTGCGAATGGCGAATGAGAAAGGAAGAGGAAGAGATGTATCTTTCGGATGAGATGCGCGTGATTTTCTGTGCGATGTTCTTGTCTTTTCTTTCTGCTCGATGAAAATGAAATTGAAATTAATGAAAATCATGCATGTTCCATTTTCACACCAACTTTGCAATCATAATCATTTTTCTTTTATTAATTATTATTATTATTATTATTATTATTATTATTATTATATAGAAAATGTTAACTTGTGTCCTTATATTATACATGCTAAGAATTTCATTAATAGAAATTATGCATTGAAAATTACATGCATTAAAAATTATGTTAATTTATTGCTTAAAATGTTTAATATTAATTTTTTTCAATAAATCTTACCATTAATGTAATGAAATTAATACTTAACATATTTCTTAAAGACACAAGTTAGCATGACCCATATTATATTATTTTTACCTTCAAAAAATTATTATTATTTCTTAACGAAAGTAATTATTTATTATTTTATTTTATTTTTATATCCTTAAATTCTTTGGAAAAACTAGACTTGGTGAGGGTTAAAATAGACCTTGAGGTTTAACGAGCCTTAATAAAGATGTTTATCAGTTCATTAAAAAGTTATTGCATCAACAACATCAGTTGAAGTCACAATCTTACGAATGAGTTAGCTATTTATCAATTAAATCAATCTTATTTTTTTTAATGTATTTGAGTCAATCTTCATCTTCATATGATAAAATAATTAATATTATATTAAGAATATAAAATAACATTTATTTTAGAGTATTTTTAATTTAATAAACATGTATTGTCACTCAAACCGCGGCCATCTACCTCAAATAAACTATAATATACATAAATTTTTTTAAAGATATAATATATTACATTTGTCTCTAAATATAAGACCATTTTGTCAAAATCACGGAAATTAAGAAAGTTGAGATTAATATTAAATTTGTTTATAATTATTATTGTTTTTACAATTTTATCTCTAAAAGAGAGAGTTAGTTTATGTTTTCAATATAGTATTTATTGTTTATTGAAGAAAAAGATACAAAATAAATAAGGGTATGCTTGTAAATAAATAATTAATGTAATTGAAAATATCAAAAGGATCTTATAAAAAGGGACACATTTTTTTCTCAACAGGATCTTATAATTAGGGACAAAAGTAGTATATACATAAAATTTATGTTTTAATAAGCATTAATTAAACACAAATTTTATCATTAAATATTTAAATTGCATATCTTAAAAATTTAAAATGAATGATTTGAAAGAGTGATAGTAATGCATACTGAGATGGAGAAGCAGGTAGGCCATAATATAATTTTATTTAAAAGTCAAATATTTAAATAGTTTTTCCTATAAAAATAATTTTTTTGTGGGGTGGGGCGTGGCCACCTGAGCCCTCGAGGGGCTTCACCAATGTCTGAAACCAAAAAGAAATGTACTATCAACATCAAATCAGAATTTATGATACAACCACTGTATTTGTAGATCTTCACTTTTCATATACTTATTCAACACTTCATTTCTTTTTCATCTCTCTCTTTCTATCACATCTATCACACCGCTCTCTAATTCTATATCTCTCTTAATGTAAAATGGATGAAGGGCGTAAAAAATAATTTTCATATATGATGTTACATGTAAGCTTATTTGTAAGCTTAAAAATAAAAACTAGGGTTAAATATGTTTTTGCTCCCTATATTTTACCCCACATTGAAGAATAGACCTTACATTTCAATAAATGTTTTTAAAATTCCCACATTTTTATTCCGTTAGTACCTAGTCCCTGCTGTCAAATTATTGACGTGACAGGTAGTGGACCCCAAATTTTTTATGATATGGCCATTTATTGAAATGATTAGTGTTAATTTGTAGTTAAATTAATTGATTAACAACAAAATACAATTAAATAAGAATTTTTCAGCAGCTTTTTTTTATTAATTAATATTATTTAAGAAAAACAAATTCATTTTAGAATCAAGAACAACAACAATAGCACAACATAGCAACAAGAACAACACAACAACAAGTTCTTCATCTTCTTCATATATTTCTCTCTCATGTTCATCTTGACAATCAACACAAGAATAACAACACACCAGCAACAATACAACAACTATAACAACAAATCAACAACAAACATTCATAAAGCAACTTCATAGTTCATAGGCTGTTTATAAAGCAAATATGGGTTAACCAGATTCAACATCATCTTTGTATCATAAAAAGAAAATCAGAAATAAAAAACTGGGTTAACCCAGATTAAATATCATCATCATGGTTTTGTCTCTCTCACTTTCTTTCTCTCTTCTAATATTATTTGGATCCATGGGTCGGGTATTATTTGACCCATTTTGTTTGCCCAACCCATTAAAAAAGTTATAAAAAAAAAACAATTGCCACGTCACCATTCTGTTTGGTGATTGGGTAAAATTTGACGGCAGGGACTATTTGCACTAACGGAATAAAAATGTGGGAATTTTAAAAGCATTTGTTGAAATGTAGGGACTATTTTTCATAAGAAGACAAAATGTAGGGATAAAAAATATATTTAACCCTAAAAACTAAAGTACTTAATTCTCATTTTGTTGCTGCAAATTAATTTTCTATATATTTTTCTGCAACACTCAATATATAATGGAGTATAGAGAGAGTATTTATTATTTGTAAATATCAAATCAAAAATAGGAAGGGAACATAAAGAAGACAATGTTCTATTTCTAGGTTGATCATTTAAAAATTAGTTAGTAGTTATTTTGTCCCGCGAGAAACTAGATTCAGCCCAACGCCGCCCTTTTCAATTAATGTAAAAAATAAACTTAAGTATATTTTCTTTAAAGCCTAAACTTAAGTACTCCCTCCATTATAATTAATCGAAATTAACACATTCTCTATTTATTTTATTTTTTATTATTAAATTAGACTTTAACTTTTCATCTCTTGTACTCAACCTCCCACAAATATAGTATTTTCATGTTCCCTTCCAAGTTCTCCTTTGTCAAAGAAATTGGTCGTTTTCATAAAATTGACTAAATCTATTTTTTCTAAGAGGAGGTACGTACATGAAATAATGTTCATGTCCTCGCTTCTTTTCTCTCTTTAATTATTAGTTTCTAGTTATCATCATAGCCATGTATATGAGTCGACATTTGTTCTCGTTATTGTTAAAATCACAACTATTATTATCATATCATTTTTTTTTTAAGGATTATCATATCATATATGAGTTGTTATCCTTTCGTATATTAGTTTATTATGATATTCACATCACATAAGTTATTGTTACTATTTAAGCTATCATTTTTAAGCATTAATGATATTCATATCATACATAAGTTATCGTTGTTGTTAATCATAACTTTTTATACTTTCATACTTTTAAGCTATCATTTTTATAAGTTAAAGTCATGTGTTTAATACTTTTTTTTTTTGAGAGGGTGTGTGTTTAATACTTGTCACCATAGTTTTGGAAACCGGCTCAGACCGGCCCGTCGGACTGGTCCAACTAGGAACCAGTGGGGTGTTCGGTTCAAACATCACATTGGATCGGCTATGTTGTTAAACCGGTGTGAACCGGCCAAACCCGGTGACCCGACGGTTTATACAAACCAGCTGAGTAAATACTGCGCTGCTGACTATTTATTAAAAAATTTCGAAAATTGCCATGAACGGGATTCAAACAGGAGACCAACTAGACAACGGTAGAAGCTTCAACCAACACACCACTTGTTATCCTGTGAACAATTCTACTTTTTATTTTTTATATTTAAAATATTCATGTCCAAAAGCAAGATTTTCACTCTGTTTGTATTCCACACGTATGCCATTTTCTTCAGTAGACTATTATTATTTTTTTGAAACTGATACACTTTTTTTCTTTCTTCCAAAATTGAATCCGGTACACTATTCATGTTTGCTTCAAGCTGTTAACATATTTTGATTAAAAATCGTTGTTATTTAATATTTTTGATAATAAAAAAAAACCATTCAACCATAACAACACAACACTAGGCCATTGCTCAAATGATTAAGTTGTTAATTTAACTCTTGTAAACAAAGTTAATTTAACTCACATTCTAAATTATAATATATTTTCAATGTATCTAATTTATTGTATTATATTTATAATTAAAATACATATTTTTTATATAGTTTTTTCTTTGTAAAATATATGTATTAAAATTAAAATAAATTTCTAATATTTATTTAAATATGGTATGAATTTTTGTAGGTATAAAATGCAGATATTATGGTTAATTTTGATGAGTTTATTTTATTTTTTGAGATTGAGTGATCCAGTTTAATTTGATCCAACTCAATTTAATACATGTACACATTTTTTTTCAGAGACCAAGTTATACAGCTGAGTTATTCGGTTTAATCCGGGTCAGTCATTCGGTTCAACCAATGACTCAATGGTTGAACCGGCGACCCAGTGCCCCAGTGGCCTTACCGAGTCAATGACCGGTCCGAGTTTTAAAACTATGTTTGTCACCATATATTAGGCATTTAATATTTGTCACCATATATTAGGCATTAACGGAAGCTCTTTATGGTTATGTAGATAAATTGTTGATGGGAATGGAGAGCAAGTTGTTAACGAGACTACCGATAATGATTCATGTGTTGGTGATTTAGGAGCTAATGATAATCAAAAATCTTCCATCAGAATGAAGTTTGAGTCACAAGAAAATGTATATTCATTCTACTCTCATTATGTTAAATCTCCTGGATTTGGAATTTCCATCAAAACTAGTTATCGCTCAAAGGTTTCTATGGAATTTATCGATGTGACTCATGCTTGCAGAAGATATGAAAAAAAAATTATCTACCGCACATATAACTGACATCCTTGTTTGAAGGTGGATTGTGAGGCCTGCTTACGCAATAAAATAAATTATGATGGAAAATGGATTGTTCATAGTTTCATTAAACATCACAGTCATGAGGTTTTTTTGGCATATGAACATTATTTTCCTTGTCGTAGAAGAATCGATAAAGCTCAAAAGAATTGTATTGAAACTTTGCAACATGTTGGGGTGAAAACAACCAAAATTTACGTCACAACGGCCAAACAACATGGATGATATGAGAACATTGATTATTTAGAGAAAGACATTAGAAATCATTAAATAAAAGTCGTCATTTGGCTTTAGAGTCGGGAGATGCAACTTCGATGTTGGAGTGTTTTATGCTTATGTAAGAAGAAAATCCTAGATTTTTTTATGCAATTGATTTAGATTGAAGATCATGTGAGAAATGTATTTTTGGTAGATGTAAAAGGTAGAGATGAATATCAAGAGTTTGAGGATGTGATTGAAGGTGAGAAAAACCACAAGAAGGGGGGGTTGAATTGTGTTTTCAAAAACTTCTTTCTTTACGTTCTGAAAAACTGTTCCCAGATTCAGAGTCTGAAATAGTTTAGAGTCTGACTTTGAGTTCAGAGTCTTAGTGCAGCGGATAATAGTAAGAGAACAGAGAAAGAAAAAACACAAGCAATTATACAAGTTCCTTCCACAAACCGGAAGTAGTCCTGTCCCCCTTGCACTTCCAAGGAGAGTTCCACTAAAATGTAATGTCAGATTAC
>Ga0315913_1002977_pt1 | contig 20177 bp, 8 predicted proteins | sample MpolsnodulesMG_FD_207736 | JGI IMG/M metagenome (GOLD analysis project Ga0315913, IMG submission 207736) | Medicago polymorpha root nodule microbial communities from Los Angeles, California, United States - small nodules | ecosystem: Host-associated > Plants > Roots > Nodule | place: USA... | reverse complement strand
CATATTGATATTTGGAGAAGTGAGATGTTAGAATGGTGGTAACACCATATTTGAATGGTCTCAACACCATAATAGAGTGGTCACATCACCATATTGGTTTCAGTATTAAAAGAGTGGTCTTAGTACCTTAGTACCATATTGAAGGTGTAATTCTCGAACGGTTTTCTACAGGTTAACCGCACAGTTGTAGCTAGACTTGTTTTATCCTGGAGGCGGCGTGGTTGATAGCCTGTCTTGCACAATTTTGGGCTGTGCCACGAAACGTTTTAAGGAGAGCGAACTGGTCGTGACTCAACTTAGTAACAACTTCGGTAGAAAATAGAATTTGGAAAACCAAAATACAACAGTTTGGGAATCAAAAACAACAAAAACATAGCCCCGACATGAACGCTGACAAAACTAACATTTTACCTACATACAGTTGGCTTTAGTAGAAGCAAGATAAGAACTAGATATGAAAATATGAAGGTAAGGAAGTATCAAATGGGGAAACTACGGTCTCTAAGTTTGAGCTCAACGATAACAAGCTTATTGTTGTTCTCATAAGGGTTCCACATGCTTCATTTCATTACTCAAGCATCTTATATTAAACTTCGTAGTTTTTATAGTAGAAAAATCCTCTTGAAAAGCAAAAATTTGTTCCCAATTTTATTACCAACATCTAGTGGCTTCGATAGAGGTCAGATGTGACCAAGAATTGACTCTGGGAAAGTGGAAGAGATATCTTCATAGTTTTTCTTTTATCCAGCTGTGTTCAATCTAGTGGAAGAGAAATTCTCAGGGCCAAGAACAGGTGATTAGTGGCGAGTTAAAATGCTGCTGAAGACTTGATTTGGTCGAGGAAAAACTGGTCGTTGTTGGCAAAGGGAAGGAATCCATGCAGGATATTGGTGGTGGAACAAGGTGAGAGGCAGTGGGGTTGAAGAGGGTGGAGAAAATGGAGGAAATCCCAAAGGATAGGGAAAGAAGATCTCAACCACCGTTTGATAAGTTGAGCCCCATGATAACACAAGCTGATAGTTGCTCTCTAGTAAAAAATGATCATGAAAAGCCAAAAAAAATAAATAAATGTTCCAAAGTCAAATACCTGCCACAAATAAAATTTGTAAATTTAAATTACAAATGTCTAAACATAACCATAAACTTGAAAGTGCTCCGACTAAACGACGAGTTTCACAGCTCTGACTAAAGGCGCTCCGACTAATATTCTACACATTTCTGTACAATTTCATTCAAAAATACAAATAGGCACTAAAAGTGGTGATTGAAAATTTTACAAGGACTAAAAGTCGAAGGAAAATTTTAGAGGAAGTAAAACGAAAAGTTGATATATTTATAGGGACCAAAAACATATTTAACCATAAATTTTATAATAATTTTTTTTGTTAACATAGCATATCATGAATTACAAAAAAATTGTACATTAGAATCGTACTCATACTACATATCCGAGCTCGTAAGATGCTTATGTTATCGCTTCTTGCAAAGCTCTGTTTTCCGCTTTGTTTACAAACTCCAGGGTAGAGTTCACTAGGCAACAAGCAAATACAGCTGCTCATGCGCTTGCAGGAGATGCTACATTTCTAGCAAGTCCCATTATTTATTATCGCATCCCATCTTGTATTGAATCTATTATTATTATTATTAATGAAATGCAATGAGCATGTTTCCCACAAAAAAACAAAAAAAGGCCCCGACATCAACGCTGTCAAAACTAATTTTGTTTACCTAGATATGGTGGCTTTGGTAGAAGTTACAAAAGAACTAGATATGAAAGGTAAGGAAGTATCAAATGAAAAAACAACGGTCTCCAAGGTAGACCACAACGATAACAAGCTGATGAATGCTCTGCAGTAGAACAATGATCATGAAAAGCAAAAAAAAAAATATATTTTGTTCCCAAGTCAAAGACCTGCCACAAATAAAATTTGTAAATTTAACTTACAAATGTCTAAATAAAACCATAAACTTGAACGCGCTTCGACTAAACGAATGCTGTCGAAAAGGAAAAACAAAGTTTAACAGCACAAATGCTGTCCAAACGAACGGAATAAAAGTCTTGCAGCACTAACCATGTCAAACAAAATTAATCTACAAGTTCTTCCTCAAAATGGCTTATCACACTGTCTTGTCTACTCAAAATCAAAGCATTGTGTGTTCTCTGAACACTCCATGAATTCCATAGATGGATGCTTGATAGCTTTCATCCCGAAACCATAACCAAATGATCCAAATTCAACTTCCTCATTGTTGCAGTCAACAGTCTTCGGAGTCACTCGATTCTGATAGCTTCTTAGTTGAATAAGATATACATTGAAGCAATAGCTCACAATGTCTTTTCTTGTCTTCCTTTGAAAGTATATGGATGGATTGTTCCAAAAAGACTTGTTTTGGGAAGGGATTTTTAACCTCATCGCATCCTTAAATCTCTTTTCTTCATCAGCTGTCCATCGAAGTGAAACTTCTTCGCCCATTTTATCAAATCCCCAATGGTAAAATGCAGAACCCAGTTCAAGCTTCAGTTTGGTCCTGTTTGCAGCAATATGAAGTCTGACACAGTCAACAGAACCATGAACATTGCAGCTACACTTTCCTCGTCTTCCTCTCCCAACAAGATCTGTTTCTGTAGTAGGTTTTGAATCATCTTTAACAGGCCATACTCGTGTGCCTAACCATTTAGAGTCACTCTCATAAACTACACCGGTCCATAGCGGGACTTCTGCTTGGAAAAGACGACCTACAGAAACAAACTTTTCACGAGAATCATCATCCCAAGATGGTTTAATCAAATCTGCAGAAACGACGGCATCTGGTTTGACAGAACCATGCAATTTATTTCCGTCACCCGAACGTGAATCACAGCAACGGCAGCGAGGTTTAACAGAGACAGGCCGCCTTTCACTACATCTCAATTTCACTACAGGGTCGTCCTCATACATGGCAGGATGCATCTTCACCATCTGTAAAGGATACAGTTTCAGAAAATTCAGTAGATATTTTCCACATAATACAAAGAAAATTTCATCTTTTGGATCTTGTCTACTGGTAGAAGCATTTCTTAATGTTTTGATATCAAAGTAATAAAAACTATTCATTGAAGAATCTTTTGATCTATTGTCTAAATTATCTATCAAACTATGGTTGGACAAAATATCAGTTTAACGATTTTGATTTCAGATCTCCAAACAATAACATGGCAAGTTCAAACGTTATTACATAAAATACATAGGGAAAAAAACCAGAGTCATAAGCAGTGCATAAGGTTTACAAAGTATCATAGTCAGAGAAGCAAAAGCAAACAAAATTTAAGTTCAAAAGAAAGTGTGTATCGAGAGTAAAATAATTGATTTGACTTCTTTCTTCATTAAATTTTCTAATTTGTTGAGAAAATGTCTTTTTAATGTGAATTGTAAGAGTCTTACTCTGACGGTGTGTGTGAATTGCAAATCATGCAGTTCAAATTCATGTTTCCCAGTTCAAGTTGAACACGTTAACAGATAACCAAGTCAGCTGCAGTGCTAATTAGGACTACAAAGGTTAGGTATAACCTGGTCACAAACCCATTTGTTATTTTTATTTTCCAGATAATCCCTCCTTTACACTTGAACTTGTAAATGGAAAACCCAGACCTTGTAATACAGACCTAATAAAGTCTGTATTTTCCAGATAAAGCTCTGAGTTCATTTCTTATTGCACACACAACATCGCAGGATTAGCAGAGGATTAGAGCATGCAACCTTACCTTATGAGTGGTAAAGGCTGTTTCCTCCATGACCACCAATTAACAAGGGAGCAAACTAGTAAAGGCATGTTCTCTTTGGAGTAAGCTCAATAGCACGATTATCGAGTCAAGATTCAAATTGTAAATTCAGAAGACCTATTTTCCAAATCGTGAATTGATCTGATTATGAATCATTGGATATAGATCAGTGTAAAAACAGGTGACATAAGCAAAGAGAAAAAAAAGACGGGACCAAACACATAGTGTACTAGAGCGCTTCAACGGTGATTCAAATTTGGATGATTTTGAATACTTGATTTCGGTTGACTCTGTCCTTTAAAAAAATAAAAATGCAAAAACCATTGACAGGATTTTTACAAACCAGTTTGCACGGCCCTATCCGTTTTAAGGCTGCACCCGCAGCAGAATGTGAATTGTGTGATTTAGTTGGGCGAGACCCGGTCCATTTCAAGGTTGCGCCCACAGCAAAATGCAAATCATGCGATTTATCCAATATAGATACACACATCAAGTGGTATTGATTGGGTTCTTTGCTTTGTTTCTAATCGATGTACAACTCGCATGTATCGTAGGATACTGATAACCAAGCTCAATAGTGCAGTTACAGTTCTTAATGGAAATTTCATAAAGCAAATAATCGTTTTCTCACTTGCTCATAAAGATGATTTTTTTTAATGTTTGACCCTGATATCTTTATTATATTAACTCTTTTTAGACCTATAGCAGTTAGCAAGCTGAGATTTTGGAATTTATGTATATTAATTATTTTAGGAAAGAAAACGATAGATTGCGATTATATCTTTATTGAATACGCAGAATTAAGTACATTATAATGCTAATCATAAATACAATAAAAAGATAACTAGCCGTTCATGTGAAAACATTCTGGTTCAGGATATGAACACACAAAAAATCCAATGTGTAAAATCATGTATACAGTCATCATGTGCATTGAAATTATACCTTTGATGATGGCCCACTGTTTGGTTCTGCATGCTTTCTGACCGACAGAACATCTCTTGCCTTCAGCATCAGAACAAGAGTCCTGGCCTCCTTTATACTCCTCAGGATCAAACGGATGTATTGCGATATTCTTCGTCCAGTCTATCATTTCCGATAATGATTCCCTTTTACGTTTGCGAGAATGAAATTCAAAAGAGGCGGCTAGATCATCCTTGACACCAGTGCCGAATTTTTCATTGTCATCCTCATTACCATCACCGTTAAAATTTTGGACACCCTCACATTTGTTGTTTTGGTTTTTAGTGTCCAATAAATTACCATCACTCTTGTGGTCAACCAAATCAATGTGCTTAATGATGTTACTGGGCTCTAACGTGACAAAATGATAATCTTTGTCCTTTAGATTTGAGCATAAAAGGCTTTGGAACTCTTCTTCTAGATCTATTGGCAATGAATTCAAACACCCATCATTCCAATTTTTGAAACTCTTCTCTTTGAAAGTTTTGCTGAGCCAACCTTCAAAATCACTCAAGATATTTTTCATAAACTAATTTCACTGAAGCCAAAACATTAGGGTCCAAACCCAGATCAACTATCACAGAGTCCCACAACCCTTTTCTCAATACTGCAGCATACCCTCCTTTTTCTTTCACAAGGGAGAAAAGTTGGTATAAATCAAGCAATTGACTGTCACCGAGCATCACCGGCACAGGTCTCACATTGCCTCTAATACAATTCTCCTCTTGGTAAACTGAAAAAATTTGATAAAACAAAGATTTTTGTCTAGATCTATGAGGATCAGCACTATCAACACGATCCTCGACAAGACAATCGCCGTTTGCATGAAATTTAGTAAAAGTTTCAGTTTCAAGGCGATCAAGGGAAGACCCGTTTTCCATGAACTTGTGACTCTCTACTTCTATACAAGATATGAGTTGAATTTGATCACAAAACTAGAGGCAAAAAAAAAAAAAAACCTAGCTTGCACATTTGTATATGTTGATGGTACAAACACAGAACAACAATTTACAGTGAAAGCTGATCAAGACATAACATTAACATATACTGGTGAAGGAGTATTGTAATAAGTACACAAAATTGATAAAAGAGTATGAAGGGTTGTGGCCATTTGATATTTTTATTAGCAGATTTACTTAATGACCAAGACCTCTAGCTGGTAACTAATACATCAAAAAAATGGCGGTGACAACAAGGAAATGAAGGGTTTCATGGCAGTGTGAAGAGATAGGCACAATTATGTCACAAGATCGAAGTTGAAAACTGAAGATTATTGAGAATTGATGGTGGTACTAACTGGCGCTGCTGTTGAATTTCAATGCTGCAAATGAAAAAGGTGAGCTGAATATTAGGTTAAAATTCAAAAGGATGATAAATACATCGCGAAAACAAATGATTAAGGTTTAAGAGATTATCAGAATAAAACCGTCCTCTTCTCTCAGGGTATTTTGTTACCTTTATTTCATTCCCCTTCTTTGAACTCCCAACAAAATGATTTTTTGACATTAAAAACATCAAACACTTCTTGTTGTTGTTCCTTTATAATGCTAAATACTAGGGTTGTTAATTGGTGGGCCAGGCCCATTTTAGTCCGGTCCGATAAAGCCTAAATCGATTAGGTCAAGTCAAACCTACGATGATAGGAAAAAAAAATCAAACTTAGGGTGATGCACTGAATCCATTTCCTTAATCAAACTTAGGGAGATGTATTTGGTCAGATCTTAAAAGATCATTTTGACATATGAAAATCTTATATATGGTAAAAGAGAATATAAAGTTATCATGATTTATAAGATTTTGTAATTTTAAAATGGAATTTAATAGATCTAACTTGTATGAATATATGAGATTTGAGAAATGGCTTTTTTTTTTAAGGAAAAAAAAAGTCATTTCTCAAATCTTATAAATTCATACAAAGGGCCCTCGTTAATTTTTATCAAATATATTCAAAGTTATAAAAGTAAATGAAATTATAATAGTAAAATAATAATGTGTAGAGAAAGAAAAAAAAAGTATAATCAACACAACTTTTTCCTTGTATATAATTTAGAATTTGAGTTGGGCCTAGTTCAAGCTTATAAAACCGGGTTGTAAGGTGAGAGCTTCCCAAGTTTTATAAAAACTACACATGCCATATCTCTAAGCAATGTGGGACTATATCCACCATTCACATTCAACACAATGTAAGTGTTGGAGGTTGCAAGAATGACAACTAAATGTCGCAATTAGGCGGCTAGGGGTGGCCCGCAATGAAAGCGGAATTTCCAACAAAATATTGTATTGTTGATAATACTGTTCAATGATGATATAATCTAACCTGGTTAGGTCGGGTATGCGATAATCAAGTGTAGGAGAATGTATTGGGTAAAATCTCAAGATTATTTTGACATATAAAAGTCTTATATATTTTAAAAGGAAATATAGTAATATAATGACGTATAAAATTTTGTAATTTTAAAAGATCTAACTCGTAAAAATTTATAAGATTTAAAATGATAATAAATTTTGAATAATTTTTTTTATAGGAAAATATTATCATCATGTTCGTTTCCAGGGTTTGAACCCTGAACTTCCTTCTTAAAACTCTTTTGGTGTCCCTTGGAAAACAATAAAAAAAAACTCACATTGCATAACATTAGGATGGTAAATTTTGTTGAAAATAAAGATTTGACTCACCTGCAATCTCGTGGGTTCAACTTCCATTGCCAGCGTGTGGACCTCTTTGGAGGGTGATCTACAAGTACCTTTGTTAGCGCTCGACGAGCCTTGAGGTGGTCTGCCCTGACCCTGGTGAGCCCTCAAAGCTCAACTCACTTAAACTTTTTCTCATAAAAAAAAAAAAAGTTTGACCTGGTTAGGTCAGGTATGCAATAATCAAACTTAGGCAAATGTATTAGGTCAAATCTTAAAAGATTATTTTGACATATAAATCCTTGTATAGACAATATAAAAATATAATGAATAATAAGGGTGTGTTTGGATGGAGAGTTTAAGAGGGGAGGGGAGGGTTTACTTTTCATTTTTAAATTATGGAAACTATGAAATGTTTTTTAAATAGTTAACATATCCACATGATAAACGATCATATAATACTTCAATCACACTAAATTTATTTTAGAAAAACATGTTAAATAGTCCGTAATTTAAAAAAGAAAAACAAACCCTCCCCTCCCCTCCTAAACCCTCAATCCAAACACACCATAAGATTTTGTAATTTTAAAGTGGATTTTAAAAGATCTAACTTGTAAAAGTTAATAAAATTTAAAATGACAGTAAACAAGGAAGCATATTTTTGATAGGAAAATGTTATTAAGATAGTAGTCAAGCTCGTTTCCAGGGTTTGAACCCTGAACTTCATTATTAAAAATCTTTTGTCCCATAGAAAATAATGAACAACTCATATTTCATCAACATTAGGATGGTAAACTTTGTTAACAAAACCCATAGAAGGAGACTTATAAGGATAAACATCAGGTAGCTCCACTCTTATCTTCCATACACCTTCTTGATATGGACCTGCAATGAGTCCTAATAAAAGTGAGCGATAACATAGAGAAGAAGAAAAACCCACTTCAGTTCCCCCTCTAAAGCCACAGATGTGTTATATTTGAGCATCAAAATACAAACACTATATGCGACACTTTATATGCTCAACTCTATCTCTCTCTTAATTTTTTACCTTCTGCAACTTACGCACATTTCATAAATAAACACAAAAAAATGAAAGGTCGCTGATTCGACATCAAAATTTTGATGTAAAAAAATCATTTCTGTTGGAGTAAACAGTCATAGATCCTAATGCAATTCATCCTCATTGAGGAAAATGAACAAACAAGTAAGGCACAAAATTACAAGACATAATCCATAGGTCAGCAGCAGCTGTTGGCTGCCGATAACACCACACATTGAATTGAAACATATAGAATCTATAGTACTAAAGGAATAACATTTCAATTGCCACAAAGAAAAGGTTGTATAAAGCATATTCAATGAAATTCCACAAAAAGAGGGAAAAAATTGATACAAGGGATGTTTAGAAATTTACTATGTTTAGGTTTATGAAATTCAAGAAAGAACTCTTGCATGCCATTGTTGATCATCTCCACCTTGCAATCAGTCATCAACCTGATTCACAACAACCCAATTACAAAAAGATTAGACATTTAGAGGGAAAAAACTCTGTTTGAAATCAGAAACAAAACAATATCAATTTTTTTATTTTGTTACAGAGACAGCTTCGTTAAGTATATGTCGCGGCGTTTGCTTGGGGAAGACATTCTCTCTCTTCTCTTCTCTTTCGTTGGTGTTTGTTTTGTGTGTTGCTATTTTTGCACAGTAGAGTGAGCTACTGGTTGAAATATTGATATGATTAGACCAAAATAAGTATGAAACACAAGGAGAAGCTTTGTGACTATGTTTAATTTTGTTAAGCGGAGAGTATGATTGGTCCCAAATGAGAAAGTTTTCACTATTGGTGATATATTTAGTTAAGTGGAGAGTATGATCGGTTTATATGAGAAAGTTTTCACGATATATTTATAAGAATATAAATTTTGTCCGACCAATAATTGTTTCACTCAGAAATAAAAACACGTAATACAGATTTAAGCGTCATGCACAAAAATAGAAATTAGAGATTACAATTGGAAAAGAGGTCTAATATGTCAATTTTTGTGGAACAAATAGACAAACAATGTTATATTGACAAACAATATTTATTTTGAGACAGTTTTGTTTGGATATGACACTCATTGTGCGATAAAGGAAATATATTTTTCTACTAATAATAACATTGCATTAACCATCCAAAGTGAAGGAAGTTGCACCAAGGGAATCATTACATATGAGAATGTCTAATAAAGCAAAAGTAAATTCCACAATAAGTTGAAAGAAGTAGGGTGAGTTCGATGTGCAAGAAGGTTTGTACATTTATTTGCGTCACAGCTAATAAGATGTGATTCAAGGTTCATATTAGGAGTTTGGAGAATGTAAATGATGTCCGCGAGTACAAGTTGCAGATAAGGGATATTGATGTAGCCACAATGAATCACATCAAACACCACTTTAGAATCAGAAGTAATTTTGCTTATACAACCGGACACATGGTGTAAGATTTGTATACACCCTTGTGGTATGTGAGTAACATGTTATGCTAAAATTTAGGCATTATCTTGCATTTGCAATTATACTTCCAAATAACATTATTAAGATTACAAAGTGACGTAACTAAATCATAGCTACCTAAGGCAACCTACTAGTTTGCTCCACACATGATCCACAATTCCACAAACAATCAGATGTAGGCAAATATTTAATTTTGACAGTTTTGTCATTGTTGCGAACTCTTGTGTCAAAATTAATGTAGGGCAGCAGCGGTGGGTATCTTCACACAATGCAGCTGAAGGCTTGATTCGAGCGAGGAAAACGTGGTGATTGTTGGCAAAGGGAAGATATCCATAATGGATGTTGCCCGTAGTACAAGGTAAATGGTAGTCGGGATGAGGAGTGAGAAGGGGGAAAAAACCAATTGTAACAAGCTGATAGTTGCTGTCGTAAGGTTCCAGATGGTTCATTTCATTACTCAAGCCTCGTAAATTAAATTTTGGCTAAAATGCACTTTTGACCCCTCAAGTTTGAAAATAGCACTTTTGCCTCTCTAAGTTTCACTCCCTTTGCAAAACCATGGTCCTCCTTAATTTTGACTCAGTCAAAGCTGATGTGGATATTTTTTTATATAAAATATTGACAATCTGTGCACACATGAAAATTAATTAAAATTAAAATTAAAAAAAATTGAAAAATGAAATTAAAACTAATAATAAACATTGGAAAAATCTTCATCTTCAACCCTAATCTTCAAACACAACAACAACACTGTCTCTTTCCTCTAAAAAAACACTGTCTCCTTAAGAATTTAAACACAACCCATTATTATTGTTGTCACCCACAACATTACAGTTCATACAAATTGGAGAAAGTTGGATCACATAACAAGAAAGCAATCGATTTGAATCAACAAAACATGGGAACACAGAACCACAACCACCGCCACAGAAACAAGTGCACGACAATCTTAATTTTCGGCAATGTTGCAAAGAGGCATATCGACACTATTGTTCACGCGAGAGAGGTTTGAAAGTTTTTTTATCGTTTTGATGTTCGATGAGCATACAGAACAAGGGAAAGGGAAGGGAAGATGGACCAATTCTAGGTTTAGCTTGTTGGTACTAATGTTAATTTTCATATTCTTGACTGGGTTTAGATTTTGTTAATTTATCAAAAATGAAAGCTAAAGGGAAGAGGAACAAGAATAATTTGTGTGTTGTGTGAATTTAATTAGGGATTTTCTAGGTTTGGGTTTGTTTTTATGGGTTTAGATTTTAAGTTGCTTGAATTTTGTTTTGTAATTGATATTTCTAGTTTAAACATGTGTTTCTGGGTTTAATATGATGATTTCTGGGTTTTCTTTTCATTTTCCAATTATTTTATTTCATTTTTAATTATGTGGCTTTTATTTTATTTTAAAATTAAAAAATTACACAGTCAGCATGAGACATTTCATACACACTAGGTTTGACTGAGTCAAATCAAGGGGGACCATGGTTTTGCAAAGTGGGTGAAACTTAAGGGGGCAAAAGTGCTATTTTTAAACTTGGGGGGCCAAAATCGTAAGTTTGTGAAACTTAAAGGACCAAAAATGCATTTTAGCCTTTAATTTTTTAATTTTTTCTAGTAGAAAAAACCTCATGAAAAGAAAAAATTGGGTTCTATTCCGAAGTCAGATACCAGCCACAAAAAAAAAGGTCTCTACAGTTTACAGCACAAATGCTGTCCAGAAGGGGAAGAAAAAAAAGTTTTACAGCACTAAATGAATTCCTGATAAAGGAGAAAGCAGAAATAGAGTTGTATACAAGTCTGATCCAAGAAGTTATTTTTTCAACCTCAAAACGGCACACCAGACAGTTTTGTCTACTCAAAATCAAAGCATTGCTTGTTCTCTCTACACTCCATGAATTCCATAGATGGATGCTTGATAGCTTTCCTTTCGAAACCATCACCAAATGATCCAAATTCCACTTCGTCATCATCACTGTCAACAGCGTTCGGAGTCACTCTATTCTGATAGCTTCTTAGTTGAATAAGATATACATTGAAGTAATAGCTCACCATGTCTTTTCTTGTCTTGTTTCGAAAGTATCTGGATGGATTGTTCCAAAAAGACTTGTTTTGGAAGGGGATTTTTAAACCCATTGCATCCTTAAATCTCTTTTCTTCATCAGCTGTCCATCGAAGTGAAACTTCCTCGCCCATTTTATCAAATCCCCAATGATAAAACACGGAATGCAATTCAAGCTTCAGCTTCATCCTGTTCTCAGCAATATGGAATCTGACACAGTCAACAGAACCTTGAACGTTGCAGCTACACTTTCCTTGTCTTCCTCTCCCAACAAGATCTGTTTCGGTAGTAGGATTTGAATCATCTTTAACAGGCCATACTTGTGTGCCTAACCATTTAGAGTCACTCTCAGAAACTACACCAGTCCATTCCGGAACTTCCGCTTGAAAAAGGTGGCCTACAGAAACAAGCTTTTCACTAAAATTATCCCTAGATGGCTCAGATTTTTTCTTTTCGATCACGACATCTGGTTTGCCAGTTGTTTTTTCCAGAGGACATTTTTCTGATTTCATCTTGACTGGACCATGCAATTTAACACATGTAGGAAGCCTTTCACTACGTCTCAAATTCACCGTACCTTGGTGACCAAGAGAAACGGGATCCTCGTACATGGCAGGATGCATCTTCACCTTCTGTAAAGCATACAGTTTCAGAAAAATTAGTAGATATTTTCCACATAACACTTGAATAAAATTTCATCTTTTAGATCTTGTCTACTAGTAGAAGCATTTCTCAATGTTTTTATATCAAAGTAATAAAACTACAACGATTCATTGAAAAATCTATTGTGAATTTTGTAGGGAATTATAAGGATTAAATACAGTTTGACCTAGTGCATATCAGAATTATTACTCGCCTCTTCTGTGTTTTATAAAAATCCATAAAAGTAACTAATGCGATTATGTGAATCAAAAGAGGTTGGAAAAGACGGGAAAGAAAGACAAGAGACGTGGATCAAGTGAAGTGTATTAAGATGAAGAAGATAAAGTTTTGGTTCAGGAAAAGGATATAAAGGAAAAGTGAAAGAAGTATTTCCACAACTTATTTAGCGATGGGTATGAGATTTTACGAACACTAACAGGCTAGACATCAGCGAGGAGGATCGAAACTATAACTACTATCGTCCAATTCAAGAACACATAGTAAAAAAAGCGTTGAAAAGGATGAGTAATGGCAAGGCAATTTTGAGGTGCGGAAAAGCCTCAGAGATAGAGGCATTGGGTGGCTTACCAAACTTTTCAACAAAATTATGAGATCAAAGAGCCGGATGAGGGGAGAAGAAGCACTTTAACTACGATTTATAAGAAAAAGGGGGATATACAAAATTGCGTATATGATAGGGGGATTAAACTTATATGAGTCATACCACAGAGTTATTGAAAAGAGACTAAGAAAAGAGATGCAAGTTACAGTTCTTAATGGAAATTTCATAATCGATATACAACTCGCTTATATCATAAGATACCGATAATTAGGCTCAATAGTGCAGTTGCAGTTTTAATGGAAATTTCATAATGCAAATAATCTTTTTCTCATTTGTTCATAAAGATGGAATTTTCTTTTAATGTTTGACCATGATATCTTTAGAGCGGTCATTTTGTAGACTGGGCCAAAGCTATCCAATTTCCCATACATTATTGTAAGCTGAGATTTTGGAATTTATGTAAATTATTTTAGGAAAGAAACCGATGGATTGTGAATATACATTTTGTTGACCTGTAGGAGTTAGCAAGCTAAGATTTTGGAATTTATGTAAATTATTTTAGGAAAAAACTGATGGATTGCGAATATATATTTATTACGTTGGCAGAATTAAGTACATTGTAATGCTAGTCGTAAATACAATAAAAATTTAACTAGCCATTCATGTGAAAACAATCTAGTTCAGGATATGAAATGGCACAAAAAAATCTAATGTATAAAATAATTATGTGCATTGAAATTATACCTTGGATGATGTTCCACTGTTTGGTTCTGCATGCTTTCTGACAGACAGAATGTCTCTTGCCCTCAGCATCTGAAAAAAATAGTCATGGCCTCCTTTATACTCCTTCCACTTTGATGGTTCTGGTAATGGTTGAGCTAGAGGATCAAACAGATGTTTTGCGATATTCCTTGTCCAGTTTACCATCCCTGATAACGATTCCCGTTTACGTTTGCGAGAATAAAATTCCTTCTCAGAAGTTCCCGCACAAAAGGTGGTTAGATCATCCTTAACACCAGTACCGAATTTTTCATCATCATCCGCATTATCATCACTGTTAACATTGTGGACAGCTTTGCATTTGTTATTTTGGTAATTAGTGTCCAATAAATAACCATCACTCTTGTGGTTAACAAAATCAATGCGCTTTATGATGTTACTCGATTCTAACGGGACAAAATCATCATCTTTGTCTTTTAGATTTGAGCATAAAAGGCTTTGAAATTCTTCCTCTAGATCTATCGGAAATGAATTCAAATACCCATGACTCCCATTTTTGCAACTCTTCTCTTCAAAAGTTTTTCTAAGCCAACCTTCGAAATCACTCAGATATTTTTCATAAACTAATTTCACCGAAGCCAAAATACGAAGGTCCAAACCCAGTTCATCTATCACGGAATCCCACAACCCTTTTCTCGATATCGCATCATACCCACCTTTTTCCTTCACAAGGGAGAATAATTGATATAAATCAAGCAATTGACCATCACCGAGCATCACTGGCACATGCCTCACATTGCCCTTACTACAATTCTCCTTTAGGTAAACCGAAAAATATTGAGAAAACAAAGATTTTTGTTTACCTTGGACATGATCAGCACTATCAAAACTACGATCCTCAACAAGACAACCAGCGTTTCCATGAAACTCGGTAAAAGTTTCAGCTTTGAGGCGATCAAGGAAAGACCCATTTGCCATGGACTTTTGACTCTCTACTTCTATATTGGATATGTTTTGAGTTTGATCACAAAAATAAAGGAGGCAAAAAAAAAAAAAGAGCTTGCTCTTTTGTATATATTGATGGTACAAACACAGAACAACAAGTTACAGTGAAAGCTGATCAAGATATAACATTTACATATACTGATGAATGAGTAATGTAATAAGTGTACACAAAATCGATAAAAGGGCGTGAAGGATTGCAACCATTTGGTATTTTTATTAGTAGATTTACCTAATGATCAAAATCTCTAGCCGGTAACTAACATATCACAAAATGGCGATGACAACAAGGAAATGAAGGGTTTCGTGCCAATGTGAAGAGATAGGTACAATAAAATTACAAGATCGAAGTTGAAACCTGAAAACTATCGATAATTGAGTGTGGCAATGATGGTACTAACATGTGCTGCTGTTGAATTTCAATGCTGCTAATGAAAAAAGGGAGCTGAATTAGAGAAATCATTCAAAAGGATGAGAAATACAGCGCGAAAATAGATGAATAAGGTTGAGAGATTATGAGAATAAAACCCTCCTCTTCTCTGAGGATATTTCTCTTACCTTCATATCATTTCCCCTTCTTTGAACTCCCTACAACAACAAAAATTTGACATCAAAAACATCAAACATTTGTTGTTGTTCTTTTATAATGCTAAATACCAGGGTTGATAATTGGGTGGGCCAGGCCCACTTTAGCTCGGTTCGATAAAGCCCAGATTGATTAGGTCAAATCAAACCCACAATAAAAAAAAGTACTTAATCCACTGCTGTGAAGAAACTATACAGTTACACTCTGTAGCTAATCTCTGACATCGATTTGAGATCAGACAGTTAAGATTACAGATTTATCATAAAATCATCTCATCCATCAATTTTAAATCGGACAGTCGAGGTGAAGGTGAGTAACTGTGTCACGCAGTTACTGCACCAAATCCATTTCCTAAATTATAAATTATAAATTTATAATTTCCCAAAGGGCCCCCATTAATTTTAATCAAATAATAATGTGTGGATAATGAAACGTATAATGAACACTTTTTTTCCTCATACATATGTCATTGTTACATTGTCGATAATATTTTTCAATGATGATAAAGTCTGACCTAGTTAGGTCAGGTATGCGATAATCAAACTAAGGCGAATGTATTGGGTCAAACCTTAAAACATTATTTTGACATATGAAAGTCTTATATATTTTAAAAGAAAATATAATGAATTATAAGATTTTGTAATTTTAAAAGATTTAACTCGTAAAGATTTATAGATTTGATGTGAAATGACGGTAAAACTTTTTTTTTAGAGGAAAATGCTATTAAGTTAGTACTCATGTTTGTTTCTAGGTTTTGAACCCTTAACTTCCTTCTTAAAACTCTTTCGGTGTCCCTTAGAAAACAATAAAAAAAAAAACCCACATTGCAACAACATAAGAATGGTAAATGTTGTCGACAAAACCAATAGAAGGAGACTTATAAGGATAAGCATCGGGTAGCTCCACTCTTATCTTCCATACACCTTCTTGATATGGACCTGCAATGAGTCCCAATAAAAGTGAATGAAATCAAATAAGAAGAAAACCCTACTTCAGTTCCACCTTTAAAGTTACAGTTGTGTTATTTGAACATCAAAATACAGACATTGTATCCAAGAACACAGAATTCAACATCAAAGTTTGATGTCAAAAAATCTATTTTTCTTAAAGTTTACCAGTCATAGATCATCATTGAAACAAAGAATCTAATCTCTAGTAGACATATCAATTGGCACAGAGTATCAATCATATTCAATGATGAGACATAAAGAGTAAAAAATAATTTGAAACAAGGGATGCAAGAAACTTACTGTGTTTAGGTTTATGAAATTGAACAAAGAACCCTTGCATGCCATCATTGATCATCTCCACTTTGTAATCAGTCATCAACATGATTCACAACAACCCAATTACAAAAAGATTACAACTTTAGAGGAAAAAAACTCTGTTTGAAATCAGAAAAAAAAAAATCCATGTTTTTTGTTACGAACAGCTTCGTCAAGTTCATGTCTCTTCTCTTTCGTTGGTGTTTGTTTTGTTTTTGTTTGCTATCTTTGCACAGTAGAGTTAGTTAGTTAGTTCATCGGACCGAAGGAGAAACATAAGGAAAATTTTGTGACCAAAGTTTAATGGAATCAAACAAGCATTTTATCCATTTGTTTTTTATTTTATTTATTTTTATAAAGCTTTCTTTCTTAAGAATTTAAATTGCACGTGTATCGAAAAAAACTTCTCCTTCTTTTTCTGCGGTCGTGACTTTTGATTTTTTCTCATACTTTTGTTAATGAAATTATCTTTAACGTCCAAAAAAAAAGCTTTATTTCTTAGTTTAGTAGCTTAAAAAACACCATATTACTTGGGGAAAAAACACCTTATTAATATTCTTTGAAGTAGTTAAGGAACCTATGGTTTGAGGGACACAATTTATTCTTCGACATCTCTTATTCCTTAAAGTTAATCCGAACGCAAAATGTTGCTCTAGATTTAACCTAATTTCAATGATTAATTTTAATGTATTAACCCTAATTAATTTAATCAAAGTGTTATTTTCAAATGCTTCTGAAATCAAAAACAACAGAGCACTCCTAAATCCAATCAAATACTATTTTCGCGCCTATTTTTTTGAAATAAGAGATCGCTCCTATTTTACCCCTAAATTTACCCTAATTTCTCTGCTTAATTTTACTATAATAACCCTATTTAATTTAAACAAAATGTTAATTGTTATGGAAATCAAAACAAACCTAAACTAAACTAATTACCCTGTTTTTTATGAAAAACAAAACAAACCTATTTTTTATTAAAAACAAAATAAAATCGTCCCCTATTTTTTATGAAACTTAAACTAAATTAATTACCCTGTTTTTTATGAAAAACAAAACAAACCTATTTTTTATTAAAAACAAAAGAAAATCGTCCCCTATTTTTTATGAAACTTAAACTAAACTAATTACCCTATTTTTTATGAAAAACAAAACAAACCTATTTTTTTTATTAAAAACAAAAGAACCTATTTTTTTATAAAAAACAAAACAAACCTATTTTTTATTAAAAACAAAAGAAAATCGTTCCCTATTTTTTTTATGAAACCTAAACTAAATTAATTACCTTATTTTTTTATATGAAAAACAAAACAAACCTATTTTTTTATTAAAAACAAAAGAAAATCGTCCCCTATTTTTTTATGAAACCTAAACTAAATTAATTACCCTATTTTTTATGAAAAACAAAACTAACATATTTTTTGTCTCTTACTCTTAAAAGTTAACCCGTGTCGCAATATTAAACCTAATTCTTAACCTAATTTCTAATTATCCTATTTTTATGGAAAACAAAACAAAATCGTTTCCTTTCTCTTGCTCTTAAACGTAATCATTCATGCTTATCAAAACAGTACTTTCCTATTTTTATGATGCAATTCTTTCCATAATACCAAAACGTCCTATTTTTATGATGCAATCCTTTCCTACGTTTCCTTCTGATGCAAATCCTTTCTTTTTCCGTTCTATTTCCTGATCATTTGTTCTTCTCCCACTATCTCTTCAATTCTCTTCCTTCCCATTCTATGACACGCCATCATGATAAAGAAATATCTCATTTTCTAGGTTTTCTTCAGACACTGATTTATATCTCTATTTTCTAATTATTACTTATGTAATTTCTCTTTGGCATCGACTTTTCAGATCGATTGGAAAAATATTTTGGTAGTAAGAATGATAGATTTTGAGATAAAGAATTTAGGCATTTTTCATGAGAAATGGATTCTAAATATATTTTTTTTAGCTCATTAGAATCAATATGTTTTGTTTCTCACTGCCATACTTTTTTTAAATTGTGATGCACAAATCCTTTTTATTTTATTTTTTTCATATTTGTTCTAATTCAAACAATTTTGTTGTTTCTCTTATTGTTTTTTGGAAATGTGATAGGTGAGTAAATTGATATATTGATAGGTTGCTCAATATCTCCAAAACGTGATGCTCATATAGAGTATGAAGCCTCTGATTTTGGTAGAAGGATGGCTGTTAAGAAAGAAATAGAGAAAACAGAAAATGCACGGCAATCAAATGCACTTTCTGATGATAGCTTTAACTTTCTTATATAAGCAACCTTGCTTGGGAATACAACGAGTTTTTTCTTACTTTACTCTATTACAATCACTTTATTTCCTTATAATGTATAATTTTGTATAATGCAATACAACTCTAGCTAGATGAAAATTCATTGTGTTACGTGTTTTACATCTTATTCATCGTTATAAATGGTATTACTATTATAGTACTAGCATGAAGTCTGCTTAGTGCTCAAATGTAGGGATCTGATGACTGGTTGGAGTAAGTTGATGAATGATGATGATGGCTGATGGTTGATTGTAACCTCTTAGGTTGATGTGCACTGCAGGTACCAAAGTTGTTTCCATTATGCTCTGCAAATACCCAACGTTACTTTCTTTTTAGTGTATTTTTTGTGCCTTTTTATCTTTACCTCTCTATATAGCCCTCAATCTCTTATGTTATGTGGTTTCATTTAGCATGAAAAGTCTCATGAGCTAATTTTCATTTGGTTTTTTTTTTATTAGGGATTGCTAATATATTGACTCAGTATTTTGGGGAATTATTACATCCTCCAATAAAGGTATTTTTTCTACAACATTGCTATTATCCCATTTTTAAAAATATATTAATTGGCTTAAATGCAAAATTTTCCATTCTTTTCCTTTCAATGTTGCTAAAGAATATATTTTATTTGATGGGGACTACAATGCAAACCATTAACCTAAATAATATATTTTACTTATTTGATGGGTTACTACAATATTAATCTAACACAATGATGTTGAGTTTGCTTATGCTATGCAGAATATTTAGCTCACTATTGAAACTTGATTGTTGTGTCATTTATGGCTTGCTTTGTATCAAGGTACTTTTTTTTGCGTAGCAAAATTTACACAAGACATAGTCATGTAGATTAAATCATTTGCTTATTTTTTTTCTTCTACTCTTCTCTTTAGTTTATACATTCACTTTTGTTTTCAGTTTTTCTAAGTTGATTTTGTTATACTCCTATAAACCATACTCATTTGATCCACTTTATTTTGCAGAATGATTTGTAAGAATTAGGAGTTTTCTTACCTTTACAATTAGAGGACACTCAATTATATTGGTTTGCTCACTGACCAATTAATATATTGGCTCTTAAGTCTATTTTCTTATAGTTTAATAGTAGTTTAATGAAAAAGATGTCTTCTTATTTATGTCTTCTTATCTACGTCTTCTTATATATTCTTATTTATGTATTCTAATTTATGTTGTGATATGGTGGTTCA
>Ga0315913_1002975_pt1 | contig 20178 bp, 11 predicted proteins | sample MpolsnodulesMG_FD_207736 | JGI IMG/M metagenome (GOLD analysis project Ga0315913, IMG submission 207736) | Medicago polymorpha root nodule microbial communities from Los Angeles, California, United States - small nodules | ecosystem: Host-associated > Plants > Roots > Nodule | place: USA... | reverse complement strand
GTCTCCTAGGCAGTGGAGAGGGTTGGCAGATCTGCTTTGAAGGACCATAAAATTCCAGATGATCTTCTGATCCTATCATGTGAAGAAGATTATGCCTCTTGTGTGCCTTTTCTTGAAAAGGGTTAGAAACTGTTTCATTTGACTTTAAAAACTTATCCTCTGCGCAAGATTAAAAATGCTATGTGTTACATTTGCAGGGGCAATGGTGTACAGTTCAGAATTATTGTTGAATGGCATAGTTACTCAGAAGCTGGAGTATGAAAGGTTAGTTGTTTGTTGTTTTTGTGCTCGTTAACAATGTTTTCATTCAACACAGGTCTTGTCCTTTGGGTTAGGGGGATTTAGAACTTTTTGGTTTATCCAATTCCTAGTGCAGGAATTTCTGCTTCAAGATTTTAATTTCTAATGTGCTTAAACAAACTGCTTCCTCTAGACCACAGATTTTATGATTAAGGTTATGTTTGCTAATATTTATGGTAGTTCATTCCTGATATTCACCTCTTGGTTGCAGGCATCTTCTTTTTGCAGACCACGTGAAGAAAACCCGTTCCACTGTATGGTTGAAAAGAGATAATAGAAAATTTACTCCTGTGACTAAGTGCAATTAGAGTTGTTTGTTTCTTCACTCAACTTTCTTGACGTTTATTTATAGTTTAGATCACTTGTAGATTTTTCCTGGTCCACGTCCAGACAATTTTTTTAATGTATATTTGTCACGGAGAATAATGTGAAATATGTTTTTTTCCCCTCTTTTCTTTCGGTTATTTTGCACCATTCTGCAATTCTTTTGTAACAATTGAATTGTGGTGCTAATAATAATAAGAGCAACTAATACTATCCCAGTATTAGCTGTGGACCTGGGTAGTGCTTCTGCAATGAAGTAAAAATAGTATGATGAATCGGAGGTATCCTATGTGATGTGTTCATATTTTATAATGTTATGCTCCTAGTGTATGGAAGTGCTTGCAAATTGAAATTTTGAGTTGGATTTGTCTTTTAAGTGCGTTTTTTTCTTTCAAATAGCGTAGTGGCTAGAATTCACTTTTTTCAAGGTGAATAAGTGGGGTGTCCGGGGTTCGAACCCCGGCCCCTGCATATAACAATGCATGTTCTTGTCAACTGAGCTATGCTCACGAGGACATGTGTTTGGTTTTCTTTTACAACACAAACATGTTTGCACGCTTTTCAATACATTTTTGTTGTGAAATGATTAATAATCCACACATTTGTGTATTTTCAGGAAAGAGGTTGGCAGACATGTACTCTTTTAGTGTTTTTAGTATTACGTAATATATTCTAGCTTCATGGTTCCCTCGTTTGAGATGAATCCAACATGACAAATAAGTGGGGTGAGGTAATTAGATTCTTTAACTTGAGTCTGTGTTTGTTACAATGGAGAGTGAATGAAACGCTTTATTCCCTTTTAATTTTTGGGGCAAGATTGCACTTAAATGTATGGTAATGGGGTAAAGTGAGTGCACAGCGAGAACCAAAAGTTCCTCATAACACTTCCCTACCAATTAAAAGAAATTCTTTAACTAAGACATAGTCATAGTCCAAAAGTGTTTATTGTTTATAATATATATCAAAGGGATTTGATTATACAATTACTACTCCTCATGAAAGAACAAGAGTTGCTTAAACTAATGATGAGCAACTAGTGAAAGAACACTTTGTAGCTGCGCTGAGGAACCTTCCGAAACATAGCCGAACTCAGATCAAAGTACAGAGGGAGTTGGACCAAGGCAAAAAAGGACACAGGCAAACATGTTAAAGCATATATGGGATAAACTGCAACTCTCAGCTGGTGTTCAACAATGAAGAAATGCCCTGCACAGAATGAGACCAATACAGATGCTATAGATGTGAAGAGTGTAGTCAACCCTAGAAGAAGCTTTTTTGGCAAGTCCACAAGAAAATCCTTTTCTTGAAACCGGGACGTTAGTATCGAAAGAAACATAACAAGAGACATGACAGAGGAGCAAAGTGCAACAAGTGATGCTACAGCATAGAGTTTGAAAACAGGCTTTTTTAGGAATATTGGTATACCATCATCATCATAACCACCTGGGATAGATGTTGAGGTTGTGAATGCAACACTTGCAACAAGTGCTGCTACCACTGAACATGATTCTGCGGTTTTGGTGAGCCATTTACCACCTTCTTTTACAAGTTGTCCGTGTGTGTCGATGAAGACCTGCTTTGCTGTTTTCCCATCCTTATTATAACGTTCATAGAAATTAGGTGGCATGGAGTCCTTAACAAGCTGAAAAATACAAACATCATGAGTGACTAGAATATTATACTTTACCCGTACATAATTTAATCAATTAGGCTACAATGAAATCCACTTAGGACAAAACAAGCAAAAGTAAGTTTCAATCAAACTATTAATTGTTCGATAAACTAAATTCACCAACGTAACATTGGTTCGAGTAGAACTAAACTCACATCTCTTAAACAATATATCTAGTTCGAGTCATGTGGATTAAAAAAGGTGATCGAGAGGGAAAAACATACTAAAGACGATCATGTTCTCCAACAAAGATTTGTCATTGACAACGTAGGTCGATACTTCATATCAATAACATGATTACAAAAAACATAAGCTAGATTCCCATAAAGTAACATGTAACATGACAAATTGCTAGTTTGTGAAAATTTCTAAACTATAGGGAGGGTAAATAATTAAACATGGAGAAATAATATTTACCTTATACCACTTGTATTCCCATTGCATTTGCATTGCAGCACCAGGTACACGCCAAGGCTTAAACCTCCTATAAGTGGCAGCAAGATGCAATGCACTGTTGCCATTGATATCAACTTGACGAAATGCAGTCTCTTTGATTACACTCCTCTTATTTAACAAACTGTATACATGAGGTTGCCTATTTTCTATGGCCAAAAGAACAACATTCTTGTTCTGACTGTCCACATCTTGAATAGCCACAGGGTACACATCTAGAATCTTTTCAATCATTTCAGTCACTCCCATCTTTGCTGCGATTAAAATAGGTGACACTGTTCTCCTTTTCTCAATAGCCTCATTTTCCGTATAGCTCTTTATTTTACCTATGTTATCACCACCATCAAGTTCTTCAACATGAGGACTTGGTCCTGTGAAATCATACTTGAATATAGAAGCGCGTTGAATCAGTTCATTCATCACTTGCTTAGCCTGAATATGTTTTTCCTTCCTCCTCTGAATTTTCTCTACCCATGTTGCTCCTATGATTGTTAACTCCACTCAGTTAAACAAAAAAATGTTCAAGTTTTTTCTGATTCTTATATTTTATGTACTTACCAACACCAAAAATGATTAGGCAGGCCTTCATTCCAAGGACTAAAAGTCGGATCATGGATTCCCAATTGGGAGGGAACAGGTAATGTTTCTTTTCTCTCTTTGGTTGCCCTTGCTCTACATGTACATAAACATATAGATGTTATCTCAAATCTACATAAATTTGGAAACTTTCAATTGCAGTTAACATTTAACATGCATACCATATACTAAATGAAAATATAAAACTAAAAACCTAAATGTGATTCTTGATTTGTATAAGATGGATTTAAATTGTGGTCCGCAGTCATGCTGACTGCAATATTGGCCTCTATGTTTTTGAGGTCTCTGCAACCACATTACGACCAGAATAGCAGCTACATTCACATTAATATGTAATTTGTTTTTAGAATTACGACCACAAATGCATTTTAAAACCTTGGATGGAATGACATTTAGTTGTAACCATGAATTCACAATATTTGAAATGGCTTTATAAATTGTTAAATCTGAAACATTTTGATTCAAGTTTAGAAGGTATATGACTAGAATCATAGTTTGCAAGAAGAAATTATAATACCAAATTTTTGAGAGAAATTATTCTCTTCATCACTAGTTGCAGCATTTGCATCTTTTCCTGTTGCTGTATTATAATTGATAAAGAATAGACAAGTTATGCTTGTAATAACTATAAGTTAAAAAACAACTAAGTAATTAAATGAAACAAGATTGACATACTTGTTACTTTAAAGCCACTGTTCAACAAAGATAAGAAGGTCATGCATGTTCCGTAGTTCAATGGATACTGATGAGAAGTCTGAGTGCGTGCTTCGTTAATATGGTCATATCTTTCTTCCTTGTCCTCATCAACAAACGATCCTGACACTGACACAAACACCTAATATTAATTTTTAATTTTTGATGTATTGTGAGTGTAAAACTTATTACATTATCGGTCAATCATGAATCATCGTTTGTATAACCGATAAGTTAGATATGATCAAATTCAAATACTTTGAATGATCTAACGATAACAATTATGATTGATTGATGAAAAAAATGTCTTTGCGTTATCACTGCATGTCAATTAAATTCTTACATGAAATGACTGGATGAATTTACTTTATATTAATGAAATCAACGTAAAACTCATTTAACAATAACAAGAACATCAAATATAATAAGTTACTAGATAGTGCATTACTAACATCAAATATCTAATGCACTGGATGTCATAATTACTCTTTTAATTTATAACAAATGAGTTTGAAATGATTTTTACAATTGATCGAATTCTCATAAAATCATTTTTAACATCAAGGTTCACTGCCTATGGTGCAAAATTGATTTAGAAACGGCCGAACATCTACTTCTTTCTACGATAAAAGTGTGTAGGTATGGCAACAAACAAATTTGTGGCATCAAATCCGTGTGGAGCAGGCGAGTTTAACACAGAAAATTTTAAGTGTGTTGATTGTGTTGTCACATGAAGATCAAAGTGTGTTCATTGATGATTCTAATGGAGAAAGTACAAAATCTTATATAAGCAAGATTATTCTAGATCCTTCTTAATCTATTCCATACGTAGAAGCCAATCAGTATATTTAATGCAACATAGTCATTCCACATTTAACAACAATCCTTTTGGGTTGGATCATCGCTCTCTTGGGCCTCATAGTTCCTTCAATGGTGATTGTGCGTTTGCACATAACATTCTCACTTCAATTAAACCTTCTCTCACTACTATAATTAATTAAAAAAAATCATAGTTGGTGCAATGATGAACCAACAGTTGATGCACTGATACTACATCGATTTTGTTCCCAGCTCATCGATTCAAGCATAGAGATTGCAATTCAGAAAGAGATGAAAATGAGACAGACAAGAAAAATCATATAGAGAACTGAGCTGTTGTGATCAGAACAAACAGAAAAAAGAGTAGTTAAATCAAGCTCACAGAGAAGCTTTTGGTTACAAGCATTGGACTGAGGTTTGTTGTGGAAATGGAAAAGGTGCAGCTCAACGACGGCTGATGAGGCTCTTAGCTAGACCTCAGAATCAGCAAACTGGGTCCTCCGACTTCTAGGGTGTCCTCCGAATTTTTCGTTTTGTATATAATTGGAACCACTTTTGCAAATTTTCGGATTATATAATCCGAATCTCCCCTGAGTCGAACAAATCACATAAAATGTTTTTGTGCCTTTGTTGGTTCATACAATTCATACACGAGATAAATGTTTTTTTTTTATCATCATCAAAATCATAAAATTTAGTATTTTCGATATGTTTTCTGAATTGAGTCTCTGAAGAAATCGTTGACAAGTATGATTCGTGCACAGGATAAATGTTTTCCATCACCGATCAATTAGTAAAATTTAGTATATTTTATATCTCCTAAATAAAAATAAGTTTATAATATAAGATCATGTGGGACCAAATATAATAATCATATGAAATTAATTACAGAAAAATGATGTAACTTACAAGTGTAGATGATACGATCAATCAACTCCATCCTTGTGCAGCTTCTGAAACAATTAGGCTTCCTAGCAAGAATATGCAGAGGTGATAATCCTTCATGGTTTACAGCATTCACAAGCTTTGGATACATTCCAATTATTTGAAGTGCCAAACCTACATATCAATTCATTACACTAGTACACTCAATTAATTTGAAAGAAATTAATATATAGAAGTTGAGTCAGATAATAATGAACTTAGCCATATTTCATAAAATAGATTGCTTGATATATAACAAGCGTTTAATAACTATGCTACATAAACTATGATTCGATATAAGTGTAAAACTCGTGTAATTTTTATGTGATCGGCAGAGCAATGACACTAACCAAAGTATTCACTGGATATGGTAGAATGAAGAATGGTGTCTCCATTGTTTTTGATTGAAAGTGAGTCATCATCTTTGTTCTGTTGGCGACCATGAAGACAAAAGAAAGCATCTCTTTTTCCATGAACAGCTGCCAAGAAAAGAGGAGTTTCGCCTTCAAAATTTCGATATGAAATGAGGATGGGATCTCTTCTGGCTATATTGTTGCAAATGTCTACATTCCCAAGCTCTGCTGCAACATGAAGGGGAGTATTTCCCTTTGAGTTTTGCATTCTTAGAATGTTCCTGCACATGTCTTGGCTTATGTTATCTAACAATGTTGTCACAAAAATTGTTTGGCTCACGTATATAGCAATGTGTAACACTGTGTCTTCTGCTTTTGTGATCTTTGCCTCCAATATTTCAGGGTTTTTCTCATATGACTCTAAAACTTCTCTCCATTGCCCTCTCATGGCATGATTAAACAAACTTTCAAACTCAATTTCAGCCATTTTAAGAGCTAGCTAACCAAGCTTTCCAATGGTTAGAACATTGTGTGTGAGATTGGAGAGCTTAATTACTTATCTTCATTCTTTATTAGTACTTATATATAGAGAGAAAACTAGTCACTTTGCTTATTATTTTATTGTTTCCATTCACAAAAAGTATATGTTGAAGTAAGCTTGGAGGAAGTAAAAAGAATATGTAAGGATTAAATTCACTTTAAATCTGTAGTTGATATTATGTGCACATTTACAACGAATTATAGATGTCTTGAAATATAAACAATTACTTCGCTTATTGATGATTAAATTACTTACTCTATTCATCCCGCCAGTACAATTTATATGGTAAAAGACTACATGGATATTCGTTATGCTAAGACGTGAGTTCGAATCCTCAATTTCTCACTTATGTGCATTTAATGTGTGCGAGTTTTGCCGCTAGACAGATTGAACCCAAAAGATAAATAAAATTACTTGCTCTATACTCTAAAGGGAGTACTCATTTAGAAGAGTTAAATTCAAATTTACATGTTTCAAGAAACAAGGGTAGGTTAAAGAATGAAATCAGGATATAGAAAGAGGTTAAAGAATGAAATCAGGATATAGAATAAAGAGGAAAGCATGACATGCAATAACTATAGCCTATAGGGTTGTTTTAGATACATTTTGGAGCTTTATTCCTGTGCTGCATAGACTAAATTACAAACACTACACATTTTCTTCCTTAATTAACTTGCTTTTCCTTTCAGTGTAAGATAAGCATTTTTGCTGATGAAGGGGACTTAGATTCCAACTTCCTTAATGCACTTAATATCTCCCTCACTTTTACCCACACATTAAGGATATTATATTTATCTTTATTTTGAAGTTTTTGCTTGATTTTGTTAACATTGTGTATGAAGATACTTTGCTTTTTGGCTTTGTATTGGCCTACTTAGTTGCACATGAACTATTGAAAAGTTCAAATTTGGATTAAAAAGTTTGAAAACACAAGTTAAAACTAACTTTATATTGCAAAAGTAACCATCTCCTTGCTTCCATTTGGGTTTGCCAATATCTAGATTGGAAAACCAAACAAGAGCCTAAAATCAACAACTATGTTATTTGATTGAACATGAAAATACAAATGTAAACTCCAGCCATTACATTTTGGATAGAAAATTAAATTTTCTTTGCTATCATGAATCATTTGTATGCTCTATGGATGAAAGATGGAACCACGTGCAATTGCTTGTCATTACAGTCAGTGTCTTGCCAAAACTATTGCCTGCAATAGCAAGCAATGTGGCCTTTTTGTCCCTTCATAGGTTTTTAACATAAAAATCTATTAAATGAACTGTGTTTTATTATTATAATAAGAAAAATGTATTAAAGTTTCTGTTTCTCTTGCTTTCCTGCATATTACAGATCAGAGAATGATTTTGTTCATCCACCTTCTCTAACTTTTCTTTTGATAATTTATTGATTCTGTTTTGGTGCTACTTAGGTATAATCCTTCTTTCTTTGCAGTGTAATTTGTTATGTTTCTCTTGCTACACTAAGCTAAAGCTTGACTTTTACAAATTCATATTGCAATATAACCATAATTCTTTCTATTGCACTTGAATATGCAATTAAATTATTGGCATGATGCCAAGGGAATTTTGACAATACATCCTACAACAGAATTTTATTCTACAAAGTTGGTTGATGTCTTTACGGACCATATCGGCTACAATGTCTTCTTGATTGGACTTAGCGGATGAATATATTTCTGTGTGATAATCATTTTGCTGCTGCCATTCTTAGATTCAAATATACATTTGTATCTCGTGCTTACTACAACTACTTATGTCTTCACATTCCTATTTCTACACATTAATTTTGACAATATCTTAAACTAGCTCATAATCGTTGAATGCCACTTGTGCATTGCACATGGCTATAACTAGTATGATAGAAGGCCAAGATGCCGGTAGGTACAAAGAAAATCCATGAAGATGTTTTCTTTCAGAGGAGATTATGCTGGGTTCTCATTAATAGAGACCTGAAGTCTCCAAGTAACATACTGGATATACACATAGTTGATTCCCATAGCAATTCCAAAACCAAAAACTGTTGAAAGTAGTATTGAATAAATTGGCGCCAAATGCAACTGCAACAAAGTAAGTCACAAAGCATTAGCACATCAAGGGTAAGCTTAAAGACATTCCAATAATCACAGGATAATATATTGAATATTGATTGCATACTATTCCAAAAAGATGCCAATGTAATTTAAGTTATGATTTAGTGATTCAATCATTATTGAGCTAAAAAAGACTGGTACACAAAATTGAGGGTTTTATCACTATTGTGGATTAAATAAATGAGAAAAGATACAATAAAACACAAATTACATATCGAAATTTGACATCAATTTAAACGGTCAATGCAATACAAATATGTGGTTAATTATGTTCAGTTAATGACTATAGCAAGGTGTCATTGTCACATGCATATAGTACATACATGCAAAGTTGCAAGAAGATATAAGCATCAACTCGAGAAATTAAGGAAGGCAAGAGTCGTTGCCATTTAGTAGGCATGTGATTTATCTAGCATTAATCCTGGGAAATGATAACAAGAAATCTCAACATTCTAACTCACCATAGTATAAAACAGATGTACAGTTACAGCCACAAGTGCAAACTCAAGAGCGGCATATGTCCATATATACTCTTTGATTGCTGAAGACAACGTAAGCAAGCATTCATTTAACATTCAAAGAAAGAACAATATCATAACAGAAAAAAAGAATTACAATTCTGTTTCAGAGTTTATACCAAGGACGATTGCAAAAACAGACCCCAGAAGGCCCAAAGTAAAGGAAAATGGTGCTGACATAATGATAGCTTGAGTCTTCAAATCAGGAAGCTAAACAGTGGGAAAAAAAACTAAGATCAGAGTATGGAGAAATTATTTTTTCTCTACTTTTCATTCAACTGATCAAACACTAAACATATAGAATTAACAAAGAAATTGAAAAGGAAACAAAAAATAGGCAATTTCTTAAGTGCCATTTACTTTGTGAAAACATTTTCTGTTTTCCTTTTTTTCAAATATGTATTCATTTTAACATGCTAATAAGAAGATGTGAGACTCTTGAAATGAACCATTGTGGTGGAGAGAAGATGAAATGCTACAAAGGAAAACACTCTTTTGGCATATTCATTGTTTCCAAAAATTGCACACAATTGTTTACTTCAAGAGTCTAGTATCTCCTTGTTATCAAGTAAAATTAGCACTAATTTTAGGAAATGCGAAAATAGAAAATGCTTTTGCAAAATCAATGGGGCCTTGTTATTTTGATTAAAGGCTGTTAGTAGCCGAGTTTACAAGGCAAATCACAATTTAGACTGTCATGCCTGGACCTCTTTCTTAAACTTCTTCAGGAGTCTCAGCTCAACAGCTTGGGCTATGCAGTAATTTCTTATGAAATTCAGGATTCCCCTCCAATAAAGACATATATAAATCAACTGTATTTGAGCAGGGAAATGTCTGAAAAAGGATAGTAATTTTAATGGCACCTCAGAAGTCAGAACATTGATCGTTCCAACTCCTTTTAGGAAAGGGGAGTATTTGATCTTAGTAATGCAAAGCTAGTTACTTATTGCCTATTTTTTGCTTCCACTCACCGTCTAGTACAAGATATATTTGTGCCGTAAATAGTTTAAAATATATATATAAACATTTACATGAATATGAATAAGTTGTGTTTGAGGTTCTTTACGAATTATCTGAATTATAATGCTTATAACTTGTAAGGAACCTAACGGGTTTAAAAATGAAAGTAGAGCTTTGGAAGACGTTGGTTATTTCGAAAGTAATATATCAAAGCAAAATAGGCATACCAGTAGCTGTTCAAGGAAGAAAAAATAGCATATTGTGCTTATCAGGACAAGCACCACAAAGTCTTGCCAGGCACTGTAAAAAAAAAAGAAGCAAAATTAATACTAAATAAGTTAAATAAAAGGACACCGATAATCAGGTATGCAAAAAGTATCCGTGCTAAAAGCACAAAAAATAACATTGATAACTTAATTTGAAAACATGTATCTCAAAATCACCTTATTGTCTCTGAATTAAAGTTCTGGTGATCCTGAAGCTGTCTGTTTCTTCGTTGAATAGAGCTGGATACACGGAGCAAGGTTACCGGTAAATTCTGAACCTCTTTCCCGCATATTTCACATTTGTTGGTTCCTTTTGTGTTGAGCCATTTGATTAAACATTCTTCATGCACCAATCTCAGGTCACCTTTACAATAGCATTCCATTTTAAAGGTATTTCCTTCATCGCACTCATCAAGACATATCCTGCACACAGCTGCCTCTTCAGGAATTTCTTCATCTTCAGTAACTTCTACTGGCGCAGGAGTTATTTGATCTGATTGGCCAATAAACTTTGTTTTAGTATGAAAAGTTCCTATAAGATTAAAATATGGCATAAAAACAAAACATAAAATAACTCAATGTCGATAACAAATGAACAGGTAAAAAATAGCCCAGCAATCTGATACACAAAAAAATTGCTTTCGTTTTGTCTATTCAACAAGCAACATTTTCAAGCCTTGCTCACTGGTCAAGAAAACTCCTACCCGATTATATGATCTAGACGATTTATTTATGATAAAAAATCACTTAACTAAAAACATTAACATCAAAGAATCCATTTAAGAGACCAACTAATTTGATTCCATGAAACAAAAGGACGCGATGATAGAAGAAACACCAGAGTAGATAAAAAAAAGTGGCAAATTTCAACCTTGGAAAGTGGATTAGATTTCTTCATGCATACAAATTTGAAATAAAAAAATGTAGGGCTGTTTGAAACTGCAATGGCACAAAGTAAATGACATGACATACCATCATTTGTATCTTCTTTGTCCTGTTCACTGCGGGTATTAAAAGAGACAGATCTTACAATAACAACATTTCGTCCAGGTATAGAAAGGGACCTTGAAACCTTAGATTTAACATCTTTCTGCACAAAGTTAACAACAATCAATTTCCCAAACAAAAAAAAAAAACTCCAACATCCTAAGACAAAGCATAATTTGATGCAACTGTGGTGTGTATCAAATGCTATAGAAAGATTAAAAACGAGTTTGAATCAACAAGTCATCATTCTTGTTTAAAGTACGTCATTGAAAATCTCACATAGACCAGTTTCATCGTTCACCTTTTGGTAGAGACATATATACTTAATAATTAGTATCTTTGATAACATATTTGATACACTCTGATTCGTGAGTGTAATGGGACTCTTAACCTTGAATTTAACTGTGGAATAAAGTCAGCATATTTGAAAATCCACAAACAAGGAAACTCGATGAAATACAAGAGGACTTACATGTGGCTTAATCTGTTGTTCATTATATGTCCTTGCAGACACGGGGGTAGCAGCAACTGAAGGGGATAGATTTGGTGCATGGGAAACAGGAAGAGAATTACATCTTGACCATGGAATTTCAGATATGGAGGTCATACTAGTACTCTCTGAAGCTGTCTTAGGGTCGGAATTAAGAAGGCTGCTTCTTTCACCATCTGCTACATTCACTTTTCTTTTGAAGCTCAAAGCCCGCAAAAAGCCAGGTGATGATCTTCCTTTAGAGAAACTTTGGGAGTGGTCCAGAACCTTTCCACCAGCGGTGCTGCCAAACCCTAAAGGTCGTGGTGGAACTTGTAGTGAAATATCTGGGCGCCTCCCGTTAGCTCCACTATCTGATATTTCATTGTTTAGCCCGGTCTCAGTCTGGGTAAAACAAATACAGTTTAACAACAACAACAAAAGATCAGTCCCAACAATTTTCCATAATGTGTCAAAGCACCGCATAAATATATCAATCAGTAAACGAAAAGTGAAAAATACAATGCAAGTACTTCAAAAGATCGCATACTAAAACGATTCCGTGATGAACCACTAGCCATCCTCTCCTTAACAGGCCAATAATTATCAGAAATTCTCAAGTAATCAACCATTGACAATAACAACAGAAACATCTATAAATTTCTTTCCACTAACTCTTGAGACGATGCAGTTAATAAAAAGAAATTCTAATATATCCCAGTGACGTCAGCTACATGGATCAAACGACGTCGTAATATTCTATCTTACAATCTCATTAACTTCAATGACTTTCAAAAACACATACAATTGTAATGTCCATGAACTAAAACTAAAAATTCCTCACCATCAATTCAAGGTTAAAATCATCCCTGCATAATAAAACAACCGCATGCATGATTTTTCCCCCTCTTTTTCCTAATTGAATCTTTCACTGCCACTGCCAACAACAGATCTAAAAAACCATGTTGTAATTTGCAGGACATGCATGACCATGAAATGATCACAAGTAAGTTAGCCATTCCAGCATTGAAATTGAAACATCACACGTGTTTGAATTCATCCTCACTCTCTCACACTCCATAATTAGATTCACATCAACATTCTAAATATAGAAACAAACAAAATTCAGAAAAATTGAAAAGTCTACTTAAGTAGAAACTAAATAAGCTAAATTTGGAAAACCCTTTATATCAATTAGATCAAACATTAACAAAAAGCATGAAAATCAAATACCAATTAGTTTTTACTACAAACCCACCAACAGGGACTAAAAATAAGATTGAAAAGCAGAGAACTTTGTAGTGTTTAAGATGTGAATGGATAAGAGAAGAACCTGATGGGAAATCTTGGGAGCTTCATCAGTGGTTAATAGTTGATGTTGTTGCATTATTGGAGTGAGAAGGGAAAGCAAGAAGAAAAGTTAAGGAAGAAAGAAGAATAAAAAGGAAAGAGATAGAGAGAATCCAACAAAGATACAGTACAACTTACGCAGAACAAATAATGAGGATGCATGTCGTTTCTTAAATTATCTAACATGTGCATTTTTCATAATCCACGTATTTTAACAAACACTTTCTAACGCGCTCATTTGATTGGTTAAAATTCACACGGTACCCACAAAATTTATATAGGACATAGTATATGATTTAGTTGGAAGGAAACAAAAAATGAAATATTTGCATTGAAAACATAATTCTTACATTTTTTTTTAACTTTGACTAAAGTTCCAAAGTCCTTATACTATATTTGATTTCCTTAACCAATGCCCCGTAACACTAATTAATATTTTCCTAAAAAAGAATGTGTTGAACAGTATATATTAAAATATGTGTCACGGACATTCCTGGTTTTAATAATCACTTACACAACATGAGTGATGTCTTATGATAACTTGTAAAAAAAAATGATGTCTAATGTTTATCATAAATAAATCTACCCTTATGATAGATTTATTTGTTTGAAAGAACGATAAAATTATATTTATTTTTTTAGAATAAATATAATTTTATCATTTAAAAATGTAAGATTTTTCCCAACTTGAAGCCTAAAATCGTACATTTATCACTTATATCTAAAACTGATTTTTTTGTATTTTACAACTTTTAAGATTTTTCACTTCACCAAATTTTTTGAGAGTTTTCTTTCAATGCAATTGGTTAGAGATGTCAATTGGTTTCACTTTTTTTTTTTTAGAGTCAATTGGTTTCACTTGTATGAGTTGGTTTTTGGCATTTTTAGTTTTATAGAAAATTCATGCAAACTAATGCTAGCTTAGCATAAATTTTAGAGAAAATTAGGAGTGAGCTGCCAAATTACAAAAGAGAAAATATAAGGGTCCATAATCGATCATAAAAAAAATGAGGGATAAAAATCGTACAATCATAATATTTAGAGGCTAGAAGTGCATTTAAGCTTTTATAATATTAGTTTTCAATTTTAAATCATATTTTATGAGAGTAAATCTAGAAACTATATTCTTATCTTATCCTCTTAATTTTAATGGAAGTCGATGTTCATGCTAAAATGGGAGCGCGGTCCAACTCTGTGTTGGTGAAATCATCTAAATCTTTTATTGATTTGTCTGGTGTGCTCCTTAATGACACATGTGTGGTGTAGCATTTGTTAGGGAGTAGTTCCTTTTTTTTCTCTATTGTAACAAAAAAGGATACAATTTTAACCGATTAGAAAAAGATAATATGATTAATTTATCTTGTTATGTCATCAAAACATTAAATTAATATTAATCCAACCTAAAATTTACATAAATTTGTTTAGCCATGATAAAATGGGCACTATAAAATAAAATAAGGTTTAATTGAACTTTTGACCATGAAAATTTTACAATCATGTGATTTTAGGCTTTAAGTTAAAAATGTACGATTTTGGCCCCTCAAATTTATTATATTTCTCATTTACCACCCCTCTCACTCATATTTTGACCCTACTTTGATTTTTTTTTACCCATGTTCCGGTTGGATGGAGTGAAAATTAATTTAAATTTTAAGCGACCAACCATGATTTTTAAAAACATAATAATGCCCGGTGCCCACATGGTTAAGGTTGTTGGATGTTTTTATGTCAAAGATCATCGTCTCATCTTGAAAAATGTTTGGGATGAATTGGTGCACTCTATTGTCTTAGATGAATAGGAGAAAATCATCCTTGAGGATTCAACAAAAACCAAATGGATAGACTATTTATTGTTTGTAATTAACAACAAATTACTTTCGTAGAAAAATAAAATTGTTCACAGGATTTTATTTTACTTTTCATTCTTAAGTGTCATCAAATATAAACCACGTACAAAGCATGAATTGAAAGTTTGAAACCAATTGTTCTTGCATTAAGTCTAGAAAACGACAAGGTTAATGTTAGGCAGAATACACTGAGAAAACTTCGACGAATCTTCATAACATAAATCAACTGATGTACGGTGTAGAAAGCATGAAACTGTGTCCTAATTCAGAATTTCATTTTAAAATCACATTCTTAAGTTTGCAGATAAAATTCAGTTCTTATTACATCGACTTTCTAGTAATGTATAGATGTATGTTCTTATAAAATTCCTGTGACTACAAATAATCAAAATTTTACAAAATCTCAACAAAATACTTAATAGGCAAACATGCTTAAAAATAATCTTTTACACCATCCAATCCAAACATGTCATGTGTAAAATATATATATATATATATATATATATATATATATATATATATATATATCAAATTTTGATCAAAATGAGTGAGAGGTTGTAAATGTGAATAGGGTAAATTTGAGAGGTCAAAATTGCATAATTAAAAAATTAAGAGGACTAAAGTGCAATTAATCCTAAAATATAATAATTTATTGGTATTTTAGGAATAATAATAGAGAGTGAAAATAATTTATCTTTAAGATCTAACTCAATTGACAACATCTAATAGGCTACATATCTTTATACGAATTTAAATGAAATCTCACAATTGTGTGATGAGTTTCGGACGATGTATGTCATTTTGTCTCGGAGAGAGAGTGAAGGTAATTTAATTTGCATATTTTTAAGATCATTAAATATTTATTCACTTTTTGTTGTTATTTTTTCCCTAAAAAAAAGTAAAATAATTTTAAAATAACAAAAGTATTCCTGGCCTATTTTTTTATCTAACAACTGTATGCAGGAGTTAGAGTTCAAGTCCTATTTTTTTTTTTTATTTCCGTGAATTACTGACCAATGGATTAATTAAAAAAAAGGCTTTTATATGTGTTTAGTCTTTGCAAATAAGAGTCATTTAAAAAATTGTCCCTATATTCCTTAATCCTGCATTTTACCCTGCCAAAATTTAATCGTTTAAAATTTGGTCATTGAGCCAAGTTAATTATTGTCACGTCACTGACGTGGCAGTGAGACCATTTTTGAAACGACCTCTATTTACAAAGACTAAACACCTGTAAAAGCCTTAAAAAAAAATAAAAATAGGTAAGTGTTTACCAAATTTTTTTTAAGGTTGAGTAGGTTTGTATTAAAATCCAAATAAGGAAGGTCGAGAGAAAGAGCAAAGTTGTTTCTTCACTTTGTTTCTCTTGTGCCTGGTTTCTCCGTTTCCAGTGCAAAATGTCCCGTTCTTTCAGAATGTTCCAATTTCAAACACGTGTTCTACTTTGTTTCATTAACCTTTTTTTTAAGGATTTGTTTTATTAACTTTATAAAAAAAAAAAAAAAGGATTGATACATAAAAAAATTAATTCAAGGTTTCAATTCTCACTCTCATTTGCTTCAAAATTAAAATTCTCACTCTCATGAATTTAGGAAAATTTTGGTCTTAAAGATTTCTCAGCTCGACTTGAATTATGCAACTTGTACAAAAGAGTCAAGATAATTTTATTTGATTATATTTAAGATCATTAAACATATAATTTAATTAATATGTTATATGATTGCATAATTATTTTACATTTGCATTTAATTATTGTTGTCAATGTATAAAATAATTATACATTAACATAACATACTAATTAAACTCCTCTCTCAAAAAAAAAAAAACTAATTAAACTCTTAAATGTAACTTTGTCTGGGCTGAATTATGCAACTAATATAACTCTAACAAAAAAACCTAATATGACCGATTTTTACAGATTAAGAAATCAATCGATTTTTTATAAGTGATACCTCAATTTCATCCTTGAATTTTCAAAAATCAGTCAAATTCATCCCCAAATTTTACGAAATATCTATTTAGTCCCTAAATTATACAGACATCCATCAAAATGGTCCCTCCGTCCATAAGCTCTGTTAGTGATGATGATGTGTCCTCTTGCATGTTGTGTTGTCTTGTACACGTGTCAAGAAGGCAACCACGTGTACAAGAACTAATTTGATGGAAATGGTAAAAATTGCAGTTTTAACTTTTCAGTGTCATTTTTTTCGTGTTTGCAATTATACTCCTCAATGATAAGGATCGATTTGATACTGATTGTGATAATTTAAGGACTTATTTGATGGATAGTGTTATAATTTATTTAAGGTCTGATTTGATTGATTTTATTTCAGGGAATGAGTACAAGGAGATATGGCATGAGATGACTAGTGATTTCAAATGACAGGCATAAAGAAACACCATTGAGGAGTCCTGCTCCACAAAATCCAACTGCTCCTGGAGTTATTAGAGTTCCAAATCCAAATTACGGGTCATCCGCTTCTACTCAACCCCAATACATGGAGTTTATCCCAACCCCAGGATTTCCAAAGTAGTGATGCTTGTTTCAATTATGCTTTTGGACTAGTTTAATTAATACTTTTTGGACTTGTTTAATTTATGCTTTTTGGATATGTAATGACTTAAGAACATCAAATGACTTGACGGCTATGTAATGGTTCTTTTTTTGGCTATGTAATGACTTATGAACATCAAATGTATGACTTATGATGGTATGCAAATGTCTGTCTTTTTACAATCAAAGTGTATGCCTTTTACTTTTTACTTTGTTCAGCAAATCTATGCATCAAGGATCACAGTGATATATGTTGTGAAAATTCAAGGACTTATTTGGTGGTATTTTCACTAATTTGAGGATCGATATGATTGATAGACATACAATAGAATGACCAATTTGATGGAAATATTTTGACAGAAGGGTTGAATTCATTCATTGACAACCACTTTTCATTACAACATTACACAAACTTGGCACAATACAATAACATTTTAAACAACTCAATCAAACAAATTACTTCTATCAATATCTTAATCAACCTTGTATTTCTTCCATGACCAACACCATTGTTTTTAAAATAACGTAGTTCTTCAACTTCATCAACCCAGACAAAAAATTGACAATTTTCACCATCATCCTATACAAAGAAAATTCAAAATCAGTACAATTTAAACAAACCACTCACACATCACATTACCATTGTTAAACAAACCTTTGGCAGAGGGCATGCATTATTGACAATGTTGACTTTTCTTACAACACAAATTCTATGACACCAACATTGAAGCACTCTCACATCACCATTATACACAGAGTTTGAAGATGAAGACCGACTGTTGTAACTGTTTTTGCTCATACACCCACCACCCATCATTTCTGAACACCAAATCTTCAACAATAACCACTGATTTTTGAATTTTGAATTGAATCAAAAAAAATTAGGGTTTTAAGTTTTTTGAATTGGGGAAGAACTTTGTCATCAATTCATGGAAGAAATTTTGGGGATTTTGAACTCTAGGTGACAAATTATAACATTAGGGTTCCAAATTTATATATTTGGGGAAGAAAGAGCCGTTCATGAGAAAGAGACGTTGGGGGAAAAAGATATGTTGGGAATTTTGCAATTTTCTGTAAATCAATCAATTTGGTCCTTGATAATTTCATCATTTTCAGCCAAATTAGTCTCTGCTTGCGTGACATCTGACGTGGTAAGCCTTGTAAGCGGTTAATGGTACACGTCACCTTCGTTAACATGCCAACTCAACGGATGGACTGATTTGATTGTCATTTTGAAAATTCAGGGACTAAATAGATATTTTGCAAAATTTGAGGACGTATATGGCTAATTTTTGAAAATTCAAGGACGAAGTTGAGGTATTACTCAATTTTTTATGAAACTCATGTGAATGTCAGATCGAGATGGATTCCTTCTTCTGATTTTTTTTTGAAAATTAATGTGGATGTTCACCTAGCCGAGATGGCCGATCGCAGTGGCGGAGCCAGACATATCATAAAGCCTGGGTAAAATTTTGACCGCAAATTCACATGTGACGTAATATATAAATAGTCATAAATTAAAATAAGAGATTCGCCAATTTTAGTGACAGCCCTAACCGTAGGTAAAGATCTATAATATTTTTAAAATGATCTCTTTAAAATTACCTACGGGTCTTGGTTGATATTTTTGGGGGTGCCAAATATATATAAATTGTTACATACTAAATTTACAAATTGTAAGTCGCCCTGTAGATTGAGTTTGCATGAATTCACTGTGTGGTAGCTGGTTTGAGTCCCATTCAGCGTTTTTTAGTGAATAAAAATAAAGAAATACTTTTTAATTCGGAAAAATGGAGCCGATAGTACTTGAACTCATGACCTCATGGTGAGATAACACTTTGCTTGCCACTGCGACGAATGGAAGCATTTGTTATGCTATGGCTAGTATACAGTACTTATAGATTATCTAGTTGATACTATGCCTCTCATGAGTCCTTGAAGAGATCCGTCACTGAGTATGGGCTGAGCTCGGGCGTGTGCTCAGGCTAGCTGGGTGGTAAAACCGCCCCTGACCAATGGGGTTTTGAAATCATCGTTATGAATGAGGATGGTGATGAATTTGTTGCACCAGCTACATGAAGAGTGACAAACGGTTTTGCTGAAGCTTCTACTGCTAAGTCTATTATAGTATATTGCAAGTTATTATTTTTTTTGAGGGATATTGCAAGTTATTGATTTCTCCAATTATTGGAATAGAAGGAATTTAATATTTGAATATGTAAAATACAATATCAATATTATTAGATAAATTTCAATCAACAACGAACACAGCCTCTCCCCCTCTTGAAGTAGATAAAATAGTCACAAGGAAGGGGGAGTTTGAATTGTGACCCTTTAAAAATTATCCTGAAACTTAAAAACAATTCTCAAGTAGTTTACTTGGAAGTGTTAAGTTAATATTCTGACTTCAGAACGTTCTGAAGTTCATACACAAAAACTGTTTA
>Ga0315913_1002972_pt1 | contig 20201 bp, 18 predicted proteins | sample MpolsnodulesMG_FD_207736 | JGI IMG/M metagenome (GOLD analysis project Ga0315913, IMG submission 207736) | Medicago polymorpha root nodule microbial communities from Los Angeles, California, United States - small nodules | ecosystem: Host-associated > Plants > Roots > Nodule | place: USA... | reverse complement strand
AAACTAGATGCCTAGTTTTGAACTTTATGTATCTTGGATATTGTTGCAATAAACGAGTGAAAACTAAGGATCATTGATAAGAATTCAATGTTAGTTTTGTCCCCTCCAAATAACAATGGTTGGTAGGATTCATAAGGGCACAACGTTGAAGGATAAATTTCTAAGTTTTAAGTCTTATTTTTTTTGTTGCAATTTTTAATCTAATATTATTAGAGTTATGATTCGAAGTTGGCATAAGAATGAAGTCTCTTTGCTATTTCATTAGGAAAATTTCCGATTCATTTTAGATCTGTGTAATGTGTATTAGTCAATTTTAATTCAAAATAAAAACCTAAAATCTGAATGATATTAAGTTTTTAAGCTTTCTATGATTTGTTTTGACACTTTTACAATCGAAAATGGATCAGATGTCGCATCATTAAAATTGCTCAACTCAGCGCACCAATACTTGACAAGAGCAGTTAAAATCATTTTTCTATCTCCGTCACATTTACATTTTTCTTAATATATGTGAAATGAGTAAATGACTCACATGTATAACCCAATGATCGATCCAATGGTAAAATCCTACTACGAGGATTGTTTAGATATTTTTGAGGAGGAAGGTGCTCTTAGTGAGCTTGACGATGCTGATTTTTGTGTCTAGTGGAAGAAGAAATTGATGTTCCTCATGGTTTCTGATGGTTTCTTCAAAAGAGACCAAACTGTTTCGCCTCCTCATGTGGATCTTGGAAAGGACGAGCTGATTTGGCCAAGAAATCGCGATATGGCCAATTTACTGTGGTTAGCATGCATTACAAGCTTGCAGATCCAAACAACCATCAGGAACATGCTTTTTGGAGGCAAATGTTAAGGGTCGGTTCTTTGGAGAATGTTAGAGAACTGTTTGTTATTCTCTATATCTCCTTGTTATGATGAGATGTCAACTAGAACGGCAATTATCGGTGTGTGTGGCGTAGGGGTTGTGACCTCTTTATTTATCGAACCCAAATAAGGGTTAACTATATGGTATTTCTATTTTAACCCATCATAAATTTTGTGAGTGCCTAAACAAAATTTTGATTCATAGAACATAGTTAAAAGAAAAAAAATTATATTTAATAAAAATGGTCGTTTTCTAACTTTGCATAAAAAGTAAGTCACCGGTACTTTTCTTGATGGTTCTATATAAGTCATAAGTTATATTTATTATAAAATAAAAATGAAGAAACATATCACTCAAAAGTTACAAGTATATACTATTGGTTAACATTGTGATTTTGAACATTCCGTAAGCATAACTTAGTTGGTAGAGACAATGTATTGTTATATGCATGCGTCGGAGTTCGAACTTCATACTCCCCACTTATTCACCTTGCAAAAAAACATTTTAATGTACCAGTCGGATGCCCTTTGCAATCTCTAATGAAAAATCCAAATTCCCATCTATTTACTGAATCCAAAAATTGCATCACATTGATTCTCATCAAATTCGCAGGAGGAGTGATCCATCTAGAATTGACTTCCCCCCCCCCAAAATGCGCAGAAACATGTACCCCTGGATTTCTCCTCATTTTACAAGTCTGATTATTGATAGCTCAGTCATAGTTTTTTTTTTTATGGATTTGAATGTTAAATAGGTTAAAAGTTTCCACCACCCTTTAGTCATTATTAATCTTTGTCAAAGAATCTATGGGGAACATAAACTCACCTCCCAACCGCTTTTTTTTTTCCATACAAAAGAGATAAAGATTGAACTCATAACCACTTGCTTAAGCGGCTCAAATCTTGTAACACTTGAGCCAATTGATTATCGGTGTTGCTGACTTGCAGTCAATATTTAAACTCATAATGAAATATTGATATGAACATATTTGCAGGTTTGTATTTGTACAAAATATAAATTTATAGAACTTCCACTTTATAATCGAGTGTGAGACGTAAATACAAGACCACCCTCTCATTTTCCTTCCTCAATTTCGGCTTTAGATCTTTCTCTCTCTTAACCTTGCATCTCTAATTTCTTCTTCTAGGAAAAATACTAAAGGAAAGAGAAAAATATACATGAATGTAGTTTATCCTTTTCTTTAATTGTTCCCTTAAATTCATATATATGAGTTCTGAATCAAGAAAACATTACATTGGTGTGCCAAAATCCTCACAATTATGCACGTCATGATATCTGGCACTATGCCAACCCTCTTATTAATCCAATATTCTTTGATTGCCATTGTCTCTCAATGTATCGATCTTTGTCTCTCAAACTACTTGGTCAATCATCCATTGTATATCTCATATTCTTGTAACTTGTAAGCTTTTCTCTATCCCATATTTTTACATGTTTGTCTTATTGATCATAAAATATTGATATTAAATGTGGCTCATGATTTATAAACAAAGAGTATAATATATCTATTAAGAATTTAATTTGTGGAGTAAAAAAAAAACACTACGTGAGCATCCAATCACATCTCACATGTATATATTTGTAGAGATATTTTATGAACAAATATAACAAAAGAAATGAGGTTTGCTCTATTTATCTATCATTTGCTTACTGTCCATTTACGAAAAAGATAGACACAAATAGAAGAATTGTGGAAGCCATTTTAATAAGTGGACCCCACTACTAGGTCTCACTAATCTTTTTTTGAGCAAAGGTCTCACTAGTCTTTCACTTGTGTTTTCTTTCTCGTAAATGAACGATAAATGGAAGGTAAATAAAGAACCAAATTCGGATTCATAACAAAGTGATGATGTTATTTGATTAGATGTATGTGTAATACAGTTTTGTCCTTAACTGGATCTCACTAAATATTTGAGTACAATCAATTCATCCAAATATAATATATAGAGCAAAGGAAATTTTTGTTGTTACAAACAACTTAAAGAACTTTGATAAGTATATTTACAAACAATAATGTATCTTGTGTCTTATGTGAATGATGAAAAAAAAGTTGATTATGTGAACATTTAACTACAATTGTTATAGTATATAATAACAAATCTTGCATGGGAACAGGGTGGAGTACTAATTGGCCCATCATTTCTTGGTCACAAAAATATGATGTTGTTAAATTCATTGTTTCCTCTAAAAGGTTCAATGGTAATTGAAACATCAGAAGCATTTGGAGTGATGTTCTTCTTCTTCATAATAGGTGTAAAGATGGATCCTGCCACATTAATGAAGACTGAAAAAAAAGGCCATTATCTTTCTGTATTCTTATTCACATTTGCAATTCCAACTGGTTTGTCCATTTTTACGGTCACTCATATTTCCATGGACAAAAGCCTTTCAAATTCTCTTCCACTATTAGCTACTACACAATCCTTTACTGCTTTTTTTTGTCATAGCAATGCTCCTCACAGAGCTTAAAATCCTAAACACCGACATCGGCCGATTAGCAACAAGGTAAGTTGGATAGAAAAAACCAACAAGTTTGATTGCTAAAATGGAGACATTATCTTTTGGTTTTTTCTATCCAACTTACCTTGTTGTTAATGGACTACAAACTAATCTCTTCAAAATTGATTACAAGTCCATGTGGATTATGTCCATCATTGTGGTTGTTTCTGGTGTGGTGAAGATTGGAGTTGTTATGTTACCAGGATATTACAATAATGTACCTTTGAAAGAATGTTTTGTGATAGGACTCATTCTTAATGCAAGGGGCATTGCATAGCCTGTTGTTTATATTCTATGGAAGGCATACATTGTTGTATTTGAATTTAACATTGATTTTGACCCTAAATGTGTAAGGCATTGTCACTAGTTTAGTCCTTGAATTTATCAAATTTATAAAAATGTTTTCAAGTGTATATTTTGTTACTAATTTTATGAATTAAATTAATTAACAAAAGACACATTTGAGAACCAAATGATCATTTTAGTCTTCGAATGTATAAAAATTGTAAAACTATGAGTGTGTCTTTTCTTCCTCTCAAAAAAAATGAGTGTGTCGTTTCTTATTGAGTTTGGTTATCGGATGTGTTTATATAGTTTTTTTTTCTTTTTTAAGGAGGATGTGTCTATAGTTAGTTAGTAAGTTTGATCTTCGAATACTACATGAAATTACTAATGAAAAATACACTCGTAATATTTTTGCAATTTCAATATATTCTTGGTCTACATTAATACCGTCTCACACCTTTAGGACTCAAAAGACCAACTTTTTATTTGTTTATTAGTTAACTAAAAATTAGCATGACAACTTTTCTTTTGCGTATGACAGATATTTTCAGTTCAAGAGTTCTCATTGGCGGTGTTTTCAATTATAGTAATAAATGATATCATAAGACCCCTATAAAACTCATTTATGATCCTTCAATACAATATCATCACAAAACAAAAAAAAATCATTCAACATAGCAAAGGTGAGTTGGATCTATGCATCAACCACATGATATCCTACAATGCGCCTCATCAAATCAAAATCGACTTAAATCAACAATGCATTTCACCAATATGAACAACAGAACAAAGGGTATGCATCAATTGAATTATTTCATTCAGTCTCAAATTACGAAACCATGAATGATGATATTTGTCCGACAGAATAGCCAACATTTTGATTCTTTCTTTTCACAAGCAAAGGGAAATTAATGGTAGTGTTGAAATAACAAACAAAGCAATTCAATACATGACCATTAAGGTTCTCAAAATGGCACCTTATTTCGATGTAATCCTAGTTGATAGAGGTAAAAATAATAGGGTTAAATAAGTTTTTTCGTCCTCACAAATTTTTTTTAATTTTGTATTTGGTCCCTAATAGCCAATTTATGTTAATATGAATGTCAAGATTATAACTCTTTTATGTTCAAAATGAGTTCATGTTATGTCTGTTTATTATGTTCAACTTTTGTATGTTCGTATTATGTTACAAAAATGTCAAGAACACGTCAAAACTATTTTCATCAAGGACCGAAAACAAAACAAAAAAATTTATGAGAATGAAAACACCTTGTTTTATTTTATAAGGACTAAAATCAAAATCTGTATATTTATAGGGACAAAAAACTTATTTAACCCCAAATAATACCACACAATTATTTTCACAATCAACATCATCCTTAGCATACCATGTTGGTGTGTTCTTCGTTGGAGGTGCAGATGATATAGAAGCACTGGCCTATAGCTCAAGAATGTGTAGACATTAATATTTTGGACACATTTATGTGAGTGTAATGGATGTGTTAAACACAAATATGGTGTCTATCATTGAGAAACACACATACATCTGCACCCTCACATATGTGTATGGACTAGATCAATAATTAGGTCCACTTTCGTGTTTAATATTTTAGTTAAAAATACATTTATGAAAAAAACATGGGTGCATTTTGTAAGCTTTTTAACTAAAATTCAATTTTTTTCAAACCAATCATTTTCTCAAAGTTTCTTATAGTATAAAAAAAAATGTATTTTTGGTTAAGAATCATACGAAAAAATATCTAAACTATTCAATTTCTTCAAAATGTATCTAAGATTTGTTTTTTCAATTCTCCAAAAAAATTTGGAGAAATTTTTTCGTATGATTCTAAGAAATTGGAGAAAATGTATTTTTGGAAAAAACATAGGTGCATTTTGTAAGTTTTTTAACTAAACTATTCAATTTTAAAGAAAGTATTTTTAGTTAAGAATCCTACAAAAAAATATTTAATAAAATACACTTAAGTTTTGTCTAAAAAAAATTCCGTTATTAGTTTATTAATATGAGGAAATTAAAACAAACACGTTTATATTCATTCATTCATGTTGCATAATATGTCAACTCTACATATTACTCCACCCGTCATAAAATATAAGCAAAAACGGATCAACATAAGTTGATGTATTTGATACAAATTTTAAAACAAATACATTAATATTTATTGACCAATTTTTACTTACATTTTAAAACGGATGAAGTATGTTCTAGCGATATCATTGAGGCCAACAAAAATGTCATGCTCATATGCACATCCATTCTCAGTTCTGTCATTTGCTTGCAATTGTCTTAAGCGACCAACACCACTTGATGTTCCTTTAGTGAAAAAACATCCAAGAGACCTCTTCCTACCAGAAGAGTCAGGTATACTCTGCACACACCAAATGGTTGGACCAGAGAGTGGAAAGGATGGGTGCAAAGATCTCACTTTCGTGTATGATAAAGTTAGAATATGTGATGAAGCTAACTGCTCTAATTTCCGCAATTATTTTGCTAATGAGGTAAGTTACTAGTTCATTATTCACTCGTCATCAATCACAAATTTTTAAACTATTGAGAAAAATTCAAATTACACATAAGATAAAGATAAAATGTGAATTGACATAACATGAATGGAAACACGTTGACATTGTTAATTTTAAAATATAAGATATCGACTCATCGACATTGTTAAATAAAATATCAACATTGTCTATAAAAGATATAAATTGATAATTAAAATATATGTGTGCATGGGACAGTTTATTTCACTACAAAAATGTTCTTTAAAATAAGACTTCAATAATCTTTTGGTTCTCTTATTTTTTTTAAATAAGTTTTGACCCTTCATTTTAAAAACCAGCTTTCGGTATCCTTGTTTCAATTTTTCCGAACTTTACCACCTAGTCCTATTTTAAAACCTTTCATTTTACTTTCAATACTATTTTAGGATCAATTTTGATTGCTGATGCAATCCTATTTTAGGATGAAGTTTGCTCTTGTTTTAGGATCTAACTTTTCCATTAAATTTTTAATTGAATAACATCTATTTTATAAAATGTTTTAACTTGAACCTTCTATTGTCATGCTATCATATCCATAATAGATTTATCCGGTTGAACGTTGTCACATCATCTGTAACCAGACCACATCATCGAAATTGACCTTAAAATAGAATGAGGGTGGAAAAGTAGGAAAATTTGAAATAAAGAACTAAAAAGTTATTTTAAGGGAGAATAGAGAACCAAAATGTTGATTTTACAATGAAGGGTTAAACATTTATTTTTTAAAATGGAGGAACCAAAAGTGCATTTAAGATTATAGCTTTCTTCTTCATTCATCAATCTACTATACCAAAAAGTTAAAAATGATGTATCAAATTTAATGTTTTAACCCCCTTCATCGTGATCATCACTTTTATGACACACATTTAACTCCTGTGAAAGTGTCTTAGAGGTGTTTAAGGTGTGTCAAACATAAGAAAATATTCCCTCTATCCATATATGTAAACACCTTTTTACATTTTTCACATTTCTTAAAAAAAACTATAAGTGTAATTAATGTGTCTATTTTATGTGTTAATATTATCAAATTGTCATTTGTTTATATGTGTATTAAATTTGACTTTTCATATTTCAAGATAAGTTAGTAGTATTAATTAGGGGTATGTTTAAGAAAAAAATAATAAATGCATCTAGTAATTTGAAAAGGGGTTTACATTTAGGGACAAAAATAAAGTCAAATGTGTGTTTAAATATAGGGACGGAGGGGGTATATTTTTTGTGTACACTAGCCTAGAATTGTGAGACACTTACTGTAGGAGTGTTATACATGTGTCAGACACACCGACGTGTATCAAATAGAGGGACACATTTAATCATAGAGACCTTCGTACTTCATAGATTTATAACGAGTGACATCTCTCACCTATTCAATATAAAATCAATGTGGTATCTAGAGTTTGGTTTGATCATCCTTAAACTCTCGTCGCTTTTCTTTTCTGTCGTGGTTCCCAAACGAATGAGAATATAAAATAATTTTCTCTTTTCTTAGTAAGGTTCAAAATCATTTTTCTTTGGATTAAGCTATCGTCAAGCTAACCCTATATTATTTTATAAATTAATGCTTTTTTTTACCAAAGGATCTTAAATAGGGAAAGTTTTTCATGGACACAACCTCAAATAAATATTATATGGGCACACTCACATGAAATTAACAAAATTGAATTAAAAATATTTAGTCACATCAATTAATATTTTGTAATTTTATTTTCCTTTAATTTTTACTTGATTTTGTATGTGTGCCCAAATATTTTTAATTGGGTTTATGTCCAACCAAGTGTGCCTCCCTTAAATAATTGTCCAAAGGACAGTCTTTAAGGACTTTAAATCGTATTATTTTTTTTAGAAAATTTATGTATTTAATACAATAAAAATTGAAGTATTTGAATTTCTAAATAAATAACTTTTTAATTTAGAATATTTAAAGAGTGTCCCCCAAACCTTTTTTTTTATATCTAAAAACATTGAAGAAGAAAAAATGATTATTAATTCATGATGACACCGATAACAATTTTATAATCATCTCATATGAAATTTAAAAGAGAAATGATATTTGTACAACCATTTTATGACAACTTCCTTTTTTATACTCATATTATAATTTTACTTTTTCTCTCTATTGTTTTGGTTTCCATGTCAATACCTAATTTTCTTTGTAAATTTATGGTTGTCCCAAAAATTGTCACATAAATAGTTGTTCAAATAACACACCTCAATTTAAAATATCAAATAAGGTTCATGCTTCTTTTTCATTGGATCTCAACACCGTCTAAAATTATAGTTAACTTATAATCACAAATTAATTTAACCACGTTTAAACCAATTAAATTAGATTTTTTTTCTTTGTGGAATTAAGTAATTTTCCAATAGGGAGTTGATTCCGTCTAATAATATGTGAAGTCAGTCCCTATGAGTTTGCAGTAGATGGTAGAACAATGCATAATATATGCAGGAGTTGTGTTCGAATTTTACACACTCAATTTCTCCTCGTTTAAAATGTGTGAGCTCCCGTGTCCCCCACTTTCCCACTACTTGACAAAAAAAAATCTGTGAAGCCAAAATATAAATAAATAAAAAATAAACAAAAAAAGGACCGATTTATTATAACTACAATCACTTCTTTTCCCATAATTAGACTTTCTTACATCGATTCATTTCCCTTTCTATTAGCCAATCATGTCAAATTCACCTTCTCTGAAAATTGGCATAGTTGGATTTGGTTCCTTTGGTCAATTTCTGGCAAAGACTATGATCAAACAAGGCCACACTCTAACTGCAACTTCAAGAACTGATTATTCTCACACATGTATCCAATTGGGCATCCAATTCTTCAGGTAAACCATTTTTTTTTTCTCATTATATTAATACAAGGAAATTAAAATATGAGCACCTTTATAAGTCAACTCTACATACTATGTTTCAGGGATGTAAGAACATTCATTGAGGCTAACAACGATGTCATACTCATATGCACATCCATTCTGTCTTTTTCCAAGGTTCTCAGTTCTATGCCACTTGCATGTCTTAAGAAACCAACAACACTCTTTGTTGATGTTCTTTCAGTTAAGGAACACCCAAGAGAACTTTTATTGCGGGTAATTCTGTATTATTTTTTCAAATTATTATCAATGTCGTGTCTGGTGTCTGAGTGTGCGCTTCATAGTTTAAGAGCACTGCCAATAGGACAATATGATGGCAAATCATACTCACATATCAAGGACGCCATGTTTGGAATCACGGTGGATTTTGACAAAACTCACCGTAAATCCAAACATGCACTAATACTCCTCCGGCCTATGTTTGCATTACAGGTTCTGCCAGAGGAGTCAGATATACTCTGCACACACCCAATGTTTGGACCAGAAAGTGGAAAAAATGGGTGGAAAGATCTGAATTTCATGTATGATAAAGTTAGAATACGCGATGAAGCTACCTGCTCTAATTTTCTCCATATTTTTGCTAGTGAGGTAAGTTAGTTCCTTAGTCATTTGCCATCAACTCATCGTAAATCACAAAGTCTTTCCAACTAATTTTGCAAATGATGAAATGGTAAAGTGTCCAGTTAGTTTTAGCCCCAATATCAAACAGATTTTGAACTAGCTATCAATAATATCACACATCAGTATTAGTATATTCTGAAAAGGCTTAATGCAGAAGAAGGAATCACACCTGATATGAAAATGACACAAGGATAAGGTGATAAATGTTATAACTTATGCATGAGGTTCTCTACCGGTATGACATTTTACAAATCAATGTTTTAACTCTATCCTGCAGCAAGTTTTCAACATATTTTTCAAGCTTCAATTCAAAATTGGCAGTGTTACATTCTTAAAGAAGCACTAAAAGAATTTATTGTGACTCACATTTATCCGAGGTGATTAATTATTTGACCTTACTTTTTCCGGACAGGGTTGTAAGATGCTACAAATGTCCTGTGAGGAACATGATAAAATAGCTGCAAAGAGCCAATTTATAACACACACTATAGGCAGGTAGGCTGCAATCTGAGCATTAAATCATACATATACTGATATACATGCTTAGCAGGTCAAATTTTGAGTTTCTTTTTTTATTAGGACATTGGCAGAAATGGACATTGAGTCCACACCTATTGATACAAAAGGCTTTCAAACACTTACTCAACTGGTACACCTTCAACCATTTTTTTCCAAACTTTCCCTATTCTTCCTCCAATCTGCAATTAATTGACAGTTCACAATTTAATTGCAGAAGAACACCACCATGAGAGATAGTTTTGATCTGTACAGTGGATTATTTGTACATAACAGATTCGCTAAGCAAGAGGTATGGAACTGACAGACAGATTACTGTTTACAGAAGTATAGCATTCAAAACTATTTACTTTGTATTAGGGAATAATAATCATTCATATTATTGAAACATTAAAAGAAGTGTATGAAGATAGACTCATGGGTTGTGTCAAATATACAGCTGGAAAACCTCCAACGTGCCTTGGACAAAGTTAAAGAGATGCTGGTTCAAAGGATGAGAGAGGAGTTGGGTCCAGAAAAAGATTGAATTTTGATGCATAATAATCTTGTTGACCATGTTCATTCATAAAATTATGTTTTATAATTATGTTTTATATCTACAGTATGTTCAAAATCAGCCATTACTTGATCATTATGGATTATTACAGTGATAATTGTGAAGGGTTCTAAGGACACCATGAGGAATGTGAAGGATTATTCTAGATCATTTTTCTGTTAGAACCTTAATGGTTAGGCAGTGAGAGAAATCTTGCTGAGGAGCTTATGCTCTTGGCTGCATATTGCAGATTGTTCATCCTTTTCTTCACCATTTAATATTACAAATTCATCTATTTCATCTTTTATCATTTTGCTTTACTTTACAATTGTTATCTCTGCTCTATCATGGCACATGATATTTATCGCCAACATCATTCTGTCCAGAGTATAGAACTTGATGGAATAATACAACTTTTGCTCAGGCAATATAATTTCCTTTTCCATGAATGCTAGCAAAATGGTAATGTGAGCGTATTTCAAAACTGGTGCAAATATCTCCAAACGTGTTTATCACATATTTGGGGTTCAAAAGGACTCATGAAACTAGCAAACTCAGCAGCTAGTGTGATTTTGCCTCACCTACCTCCTCTTATATATAACAACGAAAATTGAAATTGTCATTACAATATAGCTTATGCAACTAGTGTCAATAAAAGAAAAAAGGAAAGTATAGCAAACATGGCAGTAACGGTCAAATGCCAACTTAGCCCAATACAATTGCAAAAATCATTATTTATGAATCTATTGTTAAAAAAATTCACCAGTATGCCTAAATGATATTTGCTGCAAATACAGAGAATAACTAGGCCGTAAACTGAATTCACATCTCAGCTCCCAAACAAATAAATGGCGCATAACTAATCATCAACAGTATGATAGGCAGGCTCACTTGATATTGTGGAATGATGGTAACACAGCAATAAGAGGGTCTCCATAACCAACAGCCTCTGTAAACAGTAAACAGCAAACAGACTAAGAACTTCATCGAAACTATGTATGTCCTCTAATTTGCTCGTCAATTAAAGTAGAAGAATAATAAATATGAACAGCCAATCATCAAAGAGCCATTATAAGTTAAAACATTCATAATATTGTCCGAGTGTTGTTGACAGTATGTGGTTAGTAACTATCTGCAACTGGACACGGAATACAGAAAATAATGACGAACCATGCTAAGAAAGAGCAACAGAAATTAGATCAACATGATATGAGAGAGTAAGGCCATAGCCTTCAAATTAGTCTATAAATAGAAGATTAGCCAACTACTATAAAATATAGTAGTAGTTGGGACATGGAAATTCTTTCTATTTTACATATATATGCAAGAATGAAATTACTGTCATTTCAATAAACCATTTTCTTTGGTCTTCGTCAATAAATTTTTCCACTCTTAATTAGTGGAAGCATACTTATACTATTCTTATTTGAGAAGACCCGTACTATTTTTTTATGAAAGAAGACCCAAACTACTCGAGTCAAATATCAAACAATTTGATATATCTTATTAGAAGTCACAAACATTATACCTCCATCCTGAAAGAGTAGCTTCAACACTTCTCCATCCACATCTGACTGCAAGGTTTGAAAGAAAAAGAAAGTCAGTAGCTTCAACACTTAGGAAGGATGTATAGTTACAGAAATTGACAAGATCACCTTAACAGGGAGTGAAGTGCCAACTTGATCCACATAACCTATAAGTTGCCCATCTTTGATCATATCACCCTGTGGATTTCAAAATTGAAAACAGAAAATTGAGTTTATGCAAAAAATACGACAAACCTGGCAAACATTTGAAGAATAACGTAAAATTACCCTAGTAGAAATATATACGTCAACCTATATCAGAGTACTCAAGATAAAATGTATAATTCTGCCACAATATTTTTTTTTTGATTAATTTGATTAAAAAAGTCAGCATATGCATGTTAGTTAGGTCCAGCTGGTAGACTTAGGTTGGTCAGCAAACTATAAATAGGAGATGTGAATTAGCAGAACCTTGAGATGTAAATAATGTGTGTTTGTCTGTGCTTGCATCGCTGTGCAGGAGTTTGTGATTAAAAGTAAAATGCAAAAGGAGTATTCAATTATGAGAATTGTGATCTAGGTAATAACAAGCTGATGACTTGTGAAACACCACAATGATAATAGACACGGGAACATGTCAAATACCTCGTTACAAACAGGAGGTTGCTGCTTCCCTTTCACAGTTCTACCTCTTCGAAATGAACCAACCTATTAACAGAGATAGAAGAAAAATAGTGATTGTATAGTTTACTTAGCTCATGTCAAAGATGGCAAATAGGAGCAAGCAAAGCTCAACGTATATATTTATATATTACATACCGTAGTAGATGCTACCAAGACATAATTTTTGTTACCAGAAGCCTCCAATGCAGCCAACTTTGGCGACTTATCATTCGAGTCATTTAGAAATGGATTGGTCTTTTCTGGAGATGATTTTGATGGTGATGGTGTAGGGGTTGAAGATGCAGAATCAACCATAGGTTTAGTTGGAACAGGCGGTGGTGTAGTTAGGGAAATGTTGGACACAGGAGCGGCTGATAATCCAATGTTTCTCTTCATATGCATCTCAAATTCTCCAACCTGTTATAACAACAAAAGTCAAATAAAATCATTCACAAGATCCATATATACAATAGGCTAAAAGCACGTTTCTTTTGATAAACTGGGTAGACTAAAAGATGCACAGTTGAATCTAAGCTGTTGCATACATTGCTTTATCAATATCTGTAAAATTGTCTATTATCAAAATTCAAAGTTCACAAAAAAGAAAAGTAAAATGTAATATATTCTGACATAATAATGGGCCCCAAAGCACCTGAATTTACAATCTGCTGCGCTGGACAGAAACAACATTATCATTAACCACATTTGCTATAACATATCTAGAGACAACTATATTTATTGCATTCACTATAGTTGTCACAGCATATTAGAGGGCGATATACATGTAGGCCAGCAACATCTATTAAAAAATTCAGTTAGACTGCATGTCTTCAGATCAGATGAAGAGTAATCTAGTAGTAGGAAGTTGAAGAAGACATAAAATAATATAGGTCAAACAATTAAAGAAGGATTTAGATTGATAGGCATGATTTATATAGGACATTATGACGTCATTTGACTCACATGGCTAACCCCACATAGTCCTAATAAGACTTGAGCATACTTCACCTATTGGGGTTAGTTAGGGCCTAAAAGCCCAATTTCTAAAACTAACGAAATACACATGAAAAGGAATTGTAGAAACCATATTGTGTCTATAGCCACATGGTTATAAGCATACAGTGAAATTTCTTTTTATCCTTTTAATTATACTTAAAGTGTATTTCAAATTTTATGGAAGCAGAAAACAAGAGACTAGAGGGTACCTTTAATTTCAGTTCAGCAATTTCAGTCTCATCGCATACATCTGATATTAAAGCCTGATCATAAGAAAACCAGACATTATCCAAGTCAGGGAAAAGAGTTCACAAGATTATGATCAAATGTAACTACTATCACCATCAAACAGAAGTATTTTAATGTGGGAAATATAACTTTGTCCTATAGATTGGTAAAAAGAGTATCAATATGATTGCCTAAGTATGTCCATTGTATTTTTTTTTAAGACGATGTGCTTCATTGTACTAAAAGCTCGCAGTCGCAGGGGATGATAAGATATTCAAATTCGCATTGGAAAATGGCGGTTAATGAATGGTTTTCTATAGTATATCATTTATTCCTTTATCAATAGTAAGCTATATTATATTTCGGATAAATATAAGCAAGGATAGCTATAGACCTCAAATCCATTCGGAAATGTTTGCAAAGGTTTTTTCTCCAAAGATTCTTTTGTAATGCTCTCCAAAGAAGCTGCAGCATTATAACACTATTATCAGGTGTTAAGGTATAACAGCCAAACTGCAATAACATGTTACCTCCAAACTGCAGTTTTAAATTATTAACAGAAATAGAATTGTTGTCTAAATATAAGCATCCAAGTATAATTACTTAAAAAGAAGCAAAAAAACAACAAGAAATGACACATAGCTATTACAAGTCAACATATTCACATACTAACTACGAATTTATGAGCATTGGTAGAAGTTAAGAAATTTAAATTCCATCAGGATAATAGTTAGAGAAAATATAAATCTCCGATGATATGTATAGAAATATAAAACTGTTGCCGAGGACTTCTATAATAATTAACGGATTTCAAAATCTTATACCACAGCAAAAGCTAGAAATCAAATATGAACAGCATAAAAAGAACAAGGCTTTCCAGTTGCCAACTTCAACCAACAGCCACAAAAATCACAAATAAAAGTAAAAATTAATTTCAGAATCTGAACAACCCACCCTCAGACTTGGCAGTGTCAATTGTTTTTGATGTTTTTGTACATGACACCAGCGTTCGATTCCATTTGTTGCGAGAAACAATGTGTTTATCACTAATTGCCGAGTTCTGGACGAAAGACCTACTTTGAATGTGAATTAGACCTGGTTTCTGAAGAGAGGAGTGCATATGGGACATAAAACCTGTGGGACCAAAATTCAAAAACTAACAGTAAGCATCTTATTGCAATGCAATGGTTTTTAATATGACCTCTAAGCATGATGATAACAATAACAAATACATGAATATCCTTATTTGAATAACTTCTAAACCAATGTGATTTTGTATGCAGTGACGGTGTAAAACCATTTTACACATGCATCGAATGAAATCACTTTATGATGCTACTAAAATATCTTTACAGATATCTATTTACAGCATCAGTGCATAGAAATTAATCTCAAGAATAAGAGTTCAATTTTGTTGTAATGTTGGTGTAAAAAGGTTTACACTGTCAGCATATTACATTCCAATCATGTGTATGAGTTTATAAGTATGATACAGTTAAATTGTTTCTAACGAGAGAGAGAGAGAGAGGGGTACAGTGAGAAGATCGAATTGCAGCGGAGGAATCCATGGAAGGGAAAAAATGGGAATTTGATGCGAATGTGTAAAGTGTGAGGAACTTGTTATTATAGATAGAGATGTAAATGGCCAAGTTTTTAACGAATTAAAATAACGTGTTGTTGTTGTTGTTGTAGTAGTTGCACTGCTTTGAAATCATCGCCTTCACTTCACTTTCTCCGTTCGACACTGCATCACATTCATCAAACTCTTTTTTTCAAATTTATTATAAATTAAAAATATTTACTACAATTTAAATTAAAATATCCATAAATGAAAATTCAAACCAAATCAATGTTTGCTTGGTTGTTAAAGATATTACATAATATATTGTGTGAAGTGAAGGTGGATTAAACTCATACACACACCAAACACCACTTATGCACATGAAATAAATTTATAGCCATATAATTTATGAAATGTCATATATTTTCTTTACACTATTAAATTAATTAAGAAGTTTATTTTAAAAAATCATAAGTTTTTTTATCTTTCTATTTTGAACACCATTGAAATAAGCACGCACGCTACGATAAAATAAATAATATAACATGATTAAAAAATCACTTTATATTTTTTTTTTAAATAACACTTGTAACTAATTATATGAGTAATGGTTTAGTTCAATCACATGAGCGATCTTGAATGACACCCGAACTAATAAAGATTGAATTTGTTCGTTTATAATCAAACATAGAAAAAAGTCAAATCGAGTTAATTAATAAAGTTTCTGTCAAATAGTTTAATGGCTATAAATTTATTTCATGTGCATAAGTGGTGTTTGGTGTGTGTATGAGGTTTAAACCGACCTTCACTTCACACAATATATTATGCAAGAGGAGTGCTAGCGACAGGCGCTCAAACACTCTCCCACAACCACACTCTCTTGGATTGGGCCATGTCATCAATATTTTAAACTATTTTTTTGGCTACCGGTTCTTTGAGTGCACTGTATTTTTTTTTAATTCACTTTGTCATCATCCCCAATGGAATTCGAAGGGTCTTCATCCTAAACTAACCATCACCATCAGCGACCATCAATTCTGCTTGACGAGGCAAAAGAGCTCAGCCATTAATCCACATTCATTCAAAACAAACACCGCCATCTTCGAAACAACTGATTGTAGCCGTCGAAACACATGTGTCACCACTATTGTCGATGTGTCCACCAAAACCACCACGACCTCTGCAAATTGTTGCTGCAATCCATCACTCCAATCATCAATTTCAGTTAAATCAATTACCTTTGTTCACTATTCATTTCATTTCCAATCAAATTAGTTGGTTGCTCCAATCTTCGCTTAAAGATTAATTTTTTTCTTTGTTTTAAGTAGGTTTTAATAAACCTAGTTAAAAAATAAATAATAATCATGTGTGGAAGGATAGGTGTATTGGTGCAGTGGTGTTAGTGAAGTTGTTATGTAGCTTTACTTTGTCATGTTTCAAACAATATTAAAAGTTTAGTGTTAGCAAATTCACGAAATTTGATTTACCTTGATGCCAAAATGTCAAAGCACTGTAAGAACAATGATAGAGTTCGTCGATGTGGTAGTTGTGTTTGAGCTCTCACACCACTCACGAGTTTTTTGTTGAAGCATCAAGGCACAGCGGTCACAATTTCTTTTGTTTTTGGTTGAAGTCTGAACAAAAAGTTGTCAGTATATGAAATTGGTAGAGCCGGTCAGCCTGTATTTGGTTTTAAAAGATTAATGATGTGGACCAATGGCCGAGAGAGTATTTAAGAGTGAGTGTTAAAGAGGTTGTCCATAGCATTCCTCTTAGATGGTATCCCTCAAAAAAAAAATAGATGGTACTTCTATTTATAAATAAGTAGATTCACTTGATCAACTTGAAATGAGAATATAGTCGTTGGACACAAATCTATAGGTTTCAAAATGATCTTCAATACATGTGAAAAGTATGCATGGTGCATTATTTCCTCTTGCAAGTACAATATTGTCTAATGCACACATGATAAGGAACATAACATTCTTAACTAACAACGTATAATGTTCTCTTCTTTTTCATGTGGGCCAGACCACTAAATTTTTAAAACTGTATTTTTGTCTGCTTATGAGACTAAAACAGATCTTAATTGTGAAGAAACCTTTAAGTCTTTTATGACGACATCTTCATCTTCATATATTAAAGACGAAAAAGTTCAGATTCTTTCCAATCATTCTTACCAATAAAGTGGCAAAAATGTTCCTTGTTCTGGAGAATGATCCTTCTCAAAAATAAAACACAGTCACTTTATTGCTGCTTTACATTTTTTAAAGAGTGATTTTGTGCAAAGCTTGTAAGGCAGGATTGTAATATTGTTTAAGCTATAATTGTAAGCCTCACGATGCTAGTATAATACATTAGTACATATAGTATTGATACATTGGTGATCTTAGAAAAATGTAAGTACTAAGAATGTTATCATCTCAACTATCTCACAATGTGTAGGGACTAGCCGTGGCGAAAGATTTAGGATGACACAATGTAATAAACAACTTTTGGGCTTGTTCATTAATTGAGGAAAATTACTCTAAAAATGACTAAAAGCTACAACTATAAGTCTATAATTAACCTAACAAACTAATTTCTTCTTTGTTAAAAAAAAATATATTTCTTCTTCATTCATTTGATTGATGATTACATTACCATTCCCTTATTTATAACATTTGCGTTCTAAACTTACCAATTCTCTAGATCCTTCTAGAATATGATAGCTTGTCTCTAAAATATCTAATGCAACTAACTCATTATAATCTTTATATATTTTGACTATTTTATTACATTAGACTTATCTTGGGTCATTAAGGACAATATTAGACCTTTCTAAATCAACAATATCATTAACCACCAACAACCAACTTCTAACCTTTGAAAGAATTACATTACTTATTTTACAATAATATTACTTCTTTTTTGAAAGAATTACAACAAATTACTTGTTTTTTTGAAAGGAATAATATTACTTGTTAAATAATATTGAATCGCAACAATACCAATACATATTATTGTGGTAGCTAAAGTAATTTATTCATATTCTGCGTTATTCCTAAGCTACGGAATATTGAGATGGACAATTTCCCTAAACTCCAACCTCCTAGTTTCATGGTAGAATGTCCTATACTTATTAGGCAAATAAGTTAACCATATCCAACCCCTAATTTCCCATTCCATAATCTTCCCTCTAGCACCTTTATCAACTTTCCAACACACACTTTCTCCATATTCATCACCAGCAAAAATAACTCCACCTTGTCTAGTAAAAGGACGATAAGCACTTGAATACCTATCTTTAAACCAAGACTTAGGGTTAATTAATTCAAATTTTGAAGGCTTTGTTGAAAAGACTTCTTTGCCATCCATACTATCATGAAGAAACCAATTCAAATTTGCACTATAACCATAAACCGATTCTTCAAATTTCCAAGGCTTTAAACTCATTGTTGTGGATTCTCCAGCTGATACATTGAGTCCTATGTAGGGATTTGTTGGTTGAAATGTAGCTTCTACACTTTTTTCCATGCCTATTTCCATTATTGGATTTTCTGAGGATTTTCCTACGGATACACTTAATACTTGATGTTGGAGTGTTGGGGTGAGTTGCAATGATATTCTTGATGGGAAATGTTTTTCAGATGCACCAGCTCCTCTTTCTTTCATAAGGGTGTCATCTACTAGTTTGAAAACATCACATCTAACCAAATAAATTTAAATGTTCAATTAATTGATTATATATGATAAAATAAAACAAATTAAAACGAAAATAAAATTAAAAGTTACTTATGAAGGTAATTTTTTTTACTGCAAAGAATTTTCATTTGATGAAAGGGAAAAAAGTATAGAGTACTCAACCCACAATCTAAATTTAAGTACAACGAGTATTTGACCCACTCTAACAAACATTAAGAATCAAAACAAAAGAGAGGGTTCGAAAACCACTCGTAATACATACACGAACATTCTAAGAAAAAAGTAGAGATTTGGTTGGTTCTAGTATCCATTAAAAAACATATTAACTCCTTAATTTAGATTAGTCTTATTTTTTTTAACCACAAAATGTTAGTAATTAATTGATAGTAGTAGTTTTTTTTTCTTGGTCTAGATTTTTTAATGACAAATGGTTTAAGTATACATCCGTTCTTAAATATAGGACCCTTTTACCAAAATCACAGGAATTAAGAAAGTTAGAAATAATATTAAAATTTTTTATAATTACTATTGTTTTTACAATTTTATCCTTAAGTGAGAGAGTTAGTTTATGTTTTCAACATAATATTTATTGTTGATGGAAGAAAAAATGCAAAATAAATAGGAGTATGGTGGTAAAGAAATAATTAATGTAATTGGAAATACCAAATGGGTCTTATAAAAAGAGACAATTTTTTTTCCTCAAAAGGGTCTTATAATTAGGGACGGATGTAGTAGTAAATATGCAACTTTTAGATATGATGTTTTG
>Ga0315913_1002970_pt1 | contig 20207 bp, 9 predicted proteins | sample MpolsnodulesMG_FD_207736 | JGI IMG/M metagenome (GOLD analysis project Ga0315913, IMG submission 207736) | Medicago polymorpha root nodule microbial communities from Los Angeles, California, United States - small nodules | ecosystem: Host-associated > Plants > Roots > Nodule | place: USA... | reverse complement strand
TCATTTATTTCTTAATAATGATATTTTATTTTGATTTATATTATAAACACAATGGGTTATCACCTTATAGAACTGTAATTAAGTTATAGTTAACTTACCATTTGTCATGCTCAATTCATCTACAAGGCTTGAGGGGAAGGTGGCTCTGATCACTGGTGGTGCAAGTGGCATTGGTGAGGCCACTGCAAGACTCTTCTCCGAGCACGGAGCTAAAGTCGTCATAGCTGACATCCAAGACGACAAAGGACACTCTATTTGCAACGAGTTACACAAATCCTCTTCTTGCTATGTTCGTTGTGACGTGACAAAGGAAGAAGACATTGAAAATGCCGTGAACACAACCGTTTCCAAGTACGGTAAACTAGATATCATGTTTAACAACGCTGGCATAAGTGGTGTAAACAAAACAAAGATACTTGAAAACAAATTATCTGAATTTGAGGAAGTAATTAAAGTAAACTTGACTGGCGTCTTTCTTGGAACAAAGCATGCTTCAAGGGTAATGATCCCCGCTCGACAGGGTAGTATAATTAACACAGCTAGTGTTTGTGGAAGCATTGGTGGTTGTGCTCCACATGCCTACACAAGTTCAAAGCATGCCGTTGTTGGGCTGATGAGAAACACAGCCATCGAGCTTGGGCCTTTCGGTATTCGGGTGAATTGTGTGTCACCTTATGTTCTTGCAACTCCGATGGTTACAAATTTCTTTAAGCTAGATGGTGGTGGGGTTCTAGATGTTTATTCTAACCTAAAGGGTGCTAATTTTGTGCCAAAAGATGTGGCTGAAGCTGCTCTGTATTTGGGAAGTGATGAGTCTAAGTATGTTAGTGGTCATAATCTTGTCATAGATGGAGGATTCAGCGTTGGAAACAATGGATTTTGTGTGTTTGAACAATCTCTCTGAATATATGCTCAGTACGTGTAGGTGATTATGTCTTTAGATAAGACCGATATTATATGATTGATGATAAAGTAATTCTTGGATACTCAAACTATTCTTAGTTAATTACAATACTCAAATAAACAAAGTGTGGTCATTTTTTCTATTTCCATAGGTTACTTTCATTCGAGGCAATTATATCCGTGGTGTGTATTAAATGTGAAAGTTTTCTACCCGTTGAAATTCAAACTTTAATTTGTTACATTATGAGAGTTTAACTCATTCTACTAGATCCAACCTCTATTTAGTATGCACACGTCTTTCTTAGCATGTCTTTTATAATACGTGCGCATATGCATATCAATAAAATTATGCAATGTCTTATATAAGGACAGCAATTCTGTTTTGAAAAAGTGAGACCTTTAACACAATTACAGCGCCCCCTTCGAACAATGGTCGTCGACAAGAGTCTAAAACCACCTTTCTACATCAAATACCATCCATCATTTCATCTTGAAGTTGTTTGAAGTCTAATCTTGGGATTTGAAACCTTAAGAGAAGGTACTAAGTTAGTGAGTGCAAAGAAGCTCACAATTGCTATACTTGGCTTGCATTCATCTCCTTGTAACTTTATTTCCTCTACTGATTTTTGATGAAAGTGAATTTGTTCATAAGCTATTCCATTTCTATTTACCAAGAGTTTCTATTTACCAAGAGTTCAGGAAAGAACGAGGAAGGGAAAAACCCACTGAGAGGAACAAAAGCTCACTTAGATATGAAATGTGATCAAAAGGTGGCAACTCCTCATCACGCGCAAACACTCTCTCAAAAGCCATGCTTCTTTTAATGCTCCCTGGCAAGTAACACCACGTTCTAGACACGATGGCACCCAAGAGATGTGGTTAACTGGACAATCATTGTGCGCTAAGTCCAAGCATATTCTCTCAAAATGATGACATAAGTCTTTGGTGATGCCAAGATCTCTCTACCAAGAAAACATTCTACTTAAATGGATAAAACGACAGACGAGGGTCCTTTTTTTCCTGAACGAGATTATCGCCCAATAATTGGACTCAGCAAAGGAGGCCACTCAAGGACGACTACCCACATTGGAAGACTGCAAACTTTAAGCCCGAACAAGGGTCCTTGTTGCTAGCATTTAAGTACTTTGAATTATCGATCCAAGAAGACTTTGGACGAATGTTCTTTTTTTTATACTAATGCTTCTAATTATATAATTGGTATCATAAAAAAGAAGGCACCAAATATAATGCCATAATATGATTTGAAAAGAAAATTGGACTGGCCTAAAGCCCAGTCCGGCTCTGCTCGGGTCTGACCCGAGTCCACTAAGCAGGCCACACCATACGATGGACATGCCTAAAATCCACTAGATTACAGTGCGGGCTGAGGGTCAAATGAGGTCCAGGGGTTGACCACGCCCACGCAGGCCGAAGGCAGCTCCCCATGACCGAAGGTTATCCACGTCTGTACCAACAGGTACGATTGTCAGGATAAGGTTTGTTAGCCAAGCCCTACCTAACCTCTATTTATACTCAGGCATCTGCCTTGGGGTCAGGTATGACACTTCTTACCCTAAACTTGCGGCCTCTCCTCTTGAAACCCTCACTTGCTTGGGCGTCGAAGCATGTGCAGGCACACAACCCCCCTCCGTCTCACCGAGGGCAGACGATCAACCTCACCAAAGCCAACATCACATTACAACTCAATCGACCAAGCAAATGGCGGATCAACCCCAATAGGCAGCCGATTCAAGCAGAATTCTGATAAAAAATATCAATTTCCTTAAAACTTTAATCAAATCATAATCATAACTTCAGTTGATCAAAAATAGTAAAGCCTAACTTACTTGAAAATGAAGATATGATCAAACAACATTTTATTCGGTGCTAAAATTATTTAGTTTTAAATTATATGGCCTAACTCACTAGAAAATTAAGATATATATGATCAAACAATATCTTTTTTGTAGTGCTAAAATTATTAGTTTTGATATTATATGTTCACACTTTTTATAAGAATTTATTTACACTATAAAAGTATAAATGGTGTTCCATATTAATTTCTAAATATAAACTCTAAGGTTTTGACATGAATTCGATCGTGGTCTTTGGTTACTAATTTCAAAGAAAGATTGTTCATGAGTACTTGCCCTCGTCAAGACATTGTTCTCCTTCAAGGTGTGGGATCTCGTAAAATGCAGCTCACTCCCTTCATCACTCATAAATTGCGAGAAACATAGACCTTTCATACATGTTCTCTCTCTTTTGGTCATACCAAACTGGCTATCTTCGTCACTCACCACCAAGTGCAACACAAACTCCAAACTCACAACCACTTGATCCATTGAGGGTCGTTGAGTCCCATCATCATGCAAACAACTCAACGCCAACTTGCAATAATATTTCAAACATTCATCTATGATAGAATCCCTCAGGAATGGATCTATGATCTGTTTAATTGGAACACCTTCATCGTAACATCTTTGAAACCAACAAACTAGACTAGCCGTCTTCTTATCTAAATCACGAACCAAAGGTGGCCTTGCACACAATACCTCAAGAAGCACCACACCGAATGAGTACACATCAGATTTTAGAGTAAGCCTTTGGAGCATATAGTACTCAGGGTCTAAATACCCAAGACTCCCCTTCACCATCGTGCTGACATGGGTAGTTGATATCCCTGTCGGTCCCACCTTGGATAACCCGAAGTCAGAAACCTTAGCCACCCACTTCTCATCCAACAATATGTTGGTGCTTTTCACATCACGGTGTATTATCTTGTGTTTCACCTCAGCATGAAGATAATTCAACCCTCTAGCCGCGCCCAAAACGATCTTAAGCCTTTGCTTCCAAAGTAGGGGTTGGTTATTGGAACCATATAGATACTCACAGAGAGTACCACGTTGCATGAACTCATAAATCAGAATCATCTCTTTGTTGTCATTGCAGTATCCGACGAGGGATACCAAGTGAATGTGACGAAGTTGAGAGAGCAACTCGATCTCGTTCATGAACTCGTTTGCCCCTTGTTGAGAGCCTTTTTGAGACGTTTTATTGCAACAGGCGTGGATTCATCGATGAAACCTTTATACACATTGCCAAACCCTCCAACTCCGATGATTAAATCATCATCAAAGTTATTTGTGGCTGCTTTTATCTCTGAAATTGTAAAGTAGCGGCACAAATGGGGCGGTAAAGATGGCAACCCGTCACTCGTTGTTTCCGACGAGTTATCTTCCATATTAGAATCCTCATCAAGCCATCTCCATCGCCAATAAATGATGATACCCACCACAAGCACACTAACAGAAACTAAGGTGATCTCAATGGAAGCTGAGACAATCTTATATTTTTTTGACGTTTTGGTTGACGATACTTGATGCGGGTGAGATAGATCCTTGGATTTTGACATTGATCCTGCGAGATTGTTATTTTTGTCACTTATTTTCAAAATCTCGATTCCATTTAATGTGACATTACGGTAGTAGGAACCAATAACGAAACATACCTGTGTCATTACTTGGTGGAACTTGATTATCACCAACGCTGACTCTATAAACCGTCTCCAACACTTTGTCACTGCCGATTTTGTATTTCATGTTTTCAAGGCCAAGTAACTTTAAATGATGATTTGAGTTATTGAGGTTAGTGTAATAGAGAAAAGAAGGCATGGACACGATCTCAATTCCGTTGATTAACGCATAAGCCTTTGATTGATTTGTGGTGTTTGGAATGAAAGTTATATTTAACTTCTCACTTGGTTTTATTTTGAGGCAGTATTCTTTGGTGATTGTCTTGTTACCGTTTTGAAGCCAAAGTGCGGGGTTAAAGTCTTTGAGAAGGGTGACATTGGTTCCAACTTTGACCGTGAAGAAGGCATCGAAGGTTTCAAAGTTTTGATACGATGTTGGGTAAAAATGAAGGCGAAGAAAAATCGGGCCATTAGCCACAAAAGGAAATGAGAATGTGAAATTGGAAAATGAAATACGTGCTGAGGCGAACGGAATTTGGTTAACATAATCAGAGTTAGGGTTAGGTTTGGCTTTGATAGATGAAAATTCAGTTTGTGGTTCAATGATAGAGAACAGTTTGGTGTCATCATTGTCACCAACCCAAGTTCGATTTTCAAATGTTGTATCTATGGAGTGGCCACAATTCACGGCTAAATTATCATACGAGTTAACCACTAGAGGGAACAATAGCTGCTGAAACAAAACCGTATACAACAAGGTGATTTTACTAAGAACTATGTTCTTTAGGTAGTTGGCCATTCCTATAGAATTTTTGTTGATGAATTTTGCCATGCCATGGAAGTTGTATTTATCGAGTTGGAACGTATATTCTACGGGAAAATAATGTTTTCAAAGTCAAAATGTTTTGGGTTCAAACTTATAGGTGGAAAAAATGTCATTCTAAAGGAAATGCATTTGATAACAAAAAAACCTAAACTATTGTACCCTGAAATCCGAATTGTGGTTTGATAACGATATCTCCTGCATAAATCTTATATAAAATGTGTTTTCATTTTGAAATAAATAATTAAAAAAATATGACATATCAATTGAATAACTAGATGATGGATACATACCCTTACCTTCACAAGTAATATCAGGTTCGACACAAAAAATATATGTAATAGTTTGATGTTACAAGTTTTATTCCATAATTTTTAACAGTAAGTGAATTCTAGATGATTTTAAAGTATGAGTCTTTTTTGTTGTTATATATGAGGCATTTCGTTTATAAAATTCAATGAATTATTATTTTTATTTGTAAGCTTAAAGTTTTAGTAACTTTACCCTTGGAATTTGTTTGAATGAGAGAATATTTTGAGGTAAAGTAAATTTTGAGGAAATTCAACTTTATCTAGGTAAATTTCATTGTTGGATGATTGTTTAGAGAATTTTCAATATGATTTAAATTTACGAAATATTTTGTCTAGGTTAAATTTATAGAATTTCAAATGATATCCAAAATCTATGAATTTCAAATTTCTTCCTTCTTATAATTTTTTTTTAATTTTGCAAGTTGGTCCCCATATTTTTCAGATTTTTTAAATCGACCCCTCAAATTTCCAAGAATTATTAAATAGCCCCTAAATTTTTTGATAATTTTCAATTTGGCTCCAATTTTCAATTTGATCCAATTTTAAATTTTTTACAAAAGTATCCAAAAAAATAACAATGAAATTATTTATTACTTTACCCAAACAAATACATGTAAAAATTATTTTCAATGTAAAACCACTATTTTTAATTTTCTTAACAAGTGTTCGCACTTGTTAGCATAGCATGTAATTAAATACTTTATTTGGTCATTTTTATAAAAGACAAATGAATTAACAAAAGTTGATGTATCTGATTCATAATAATGACCAAATGTATCAACTTGTATCGATTCATTTGTCTTTTATACTTCCTCCGTCTCAAATTGTATGTCGTTTTGGAAAAAAAAATTTGTCCCAAATTATATGTCGCATTACATTACCAATGAAACGTTAATGTTACTTTTCCTATTATATCCTTAACTATTTATTACTCTCTCTTTTTTCAATTCTTTAATTTACTTTTCCCATACCATTTATTCAGAACAATTTTGTAAAACAACTTATAATATCTATTTCCCACACAAAATTAATTATATTTCTTAATACACATGAAATGCCTAAAACATCATACAATTTAGGATGGAGGGAGTATTAAGGATCGGGAGGAGTAGTACCTTTAAAAAAAAGGTTTTTAGTAAAGGTTAAAAAATGAAAACAATTGATAACTTTCAAGTAAAAAAAATTGTTTTTTGATGTTTCAATAAGATAAATACATAAATCCTAAGATAAATTTTCTATTTTAAAGCTTTTATCAAGTGCATTAAACACATTTGTTAGCATTTCTACAAAAACTTAAAAAAAAAGACCGGAATAAGACCGGACACCGAAAATTAAATGAAAACGTATCGAATGGTCACTAAATTAGTGGCAACTCGCAACTTTGAATTGTCAAACTTTCGTTTGGGGAGACTGCCAAATGGAATGAACGAGTGGTAGGACTTTCTTGAAAATGAAAAGATGGAGTAAGATTTGGAGATGTTATTGGTTGGACTGATAACGTTTTCTTACGGTATCTCTTGTTTTCTTTTTCTTTGATTATTTTTTGTGTCTTTTCTCGATATATCCTTTATTTGTAGTTTACATTTTTCTTTTGTAAGTGTATGCGTAAGAGCTTAGTACTTAGTAGAAAGCGAAAGAGAAGTGTATAAGATGTAGTTCAAATGATAATTAAATGTAGAGTGCTGATGAGTGCCTTTGGATGCTAATTAAAAATATATCTTTAGATGCTTATATTGTTATAAATGCGGTGCTTCGTCAAAAACTATTATACATCTATTGCGAAATTAGAGCATCTATAATGGTGGAGTTTTCACCATTTAAGACCTGGTACCTAATAGGTACCCCCATTGTGAAAAAAATTTGGAGGTCTTAAAAGATCCAAGGTCTAAGTTAAGACCCCAATTCTTAAGTGGCCCACATCACTTTTTATTAAAATAATAATTTTCATGGCTTTTTAATCAATTTAATATTATAAAATAAATATAATGTTTTAAACAAATAATATTGGTGGGACCCAATTAGACCTTTTGTTAGAGGGTCTCTATTGGAGTGGTTGAGTATCTATTATGTAATATTATTAAAAAATTATTAAAAAGTGATATGTCCATGTGGGACCCATTTATGACCTCAAAGTTGAGGGTCTCCATTGTGGATGCTAAGGTCATGCAAGTTTGTTATAAACTCATTTGACTAAACTCATTTGACTTTAAGAATGATCATGAAGGTGATTTTCATTTATGGTACACGATACATGCAATCGGCCAAAGAGACTCTATTTTGCTTCCTCTTTTGACAAGCATCACATAATTTGTCTTTTAAAATTTTTATTTATTGTATTTGGGGTTTGAGTGTGTTAGATGATACACTCAAGCCTTCATCATCATCAGATCTTAAATCCTTGAACTTGGTTAACACCTTAGTTCTCAATGCTGCTTGTACTTCCTCGAAGTTAATAATGTCTTCCTTGCCATATAGCATGGTATCCTCAATGAACTCAAAAGATCTAGGTAAAGCACACAACTAGACTAGAGCCTTGTTTTCATCCTCAATGTTTTCCAAATGATTAAGGATTTTATTAAACTTTGTGAGTTGCTTTTTGATTGTTTTGGACTCCAACATCTTAAAGGAATTAAGTTGTTGTTTAAAAAATTGTCTATGGGCCAACAACTTGGTCATATACAACGACTTTAACTTTGACCACATTGATGTCGCAGTAACTTCCTTCGTGACATCCCTTAAAACTATATCCCAAAGGTACAAGATAATGGCACTCATGATCTTGTCCACAAACTAGTATAATCTACTTGTGGCATTGTGACCAACAACAAACCTTTACCCTTCAAAGCTTGTGCACACACTTTTGTTGTATTAAAATCGCTTGCATATTTACATTTCATAACCTAAAATCATTATCTTCGGTAAATTTCTCGATGTCACACTTTGAACCCATGCTCACTTAACCAATTCACCGCTTTGCCCCACAGTGGGAGTGAATTGTTGTGAGTTCATAATCAAATCTCACACCAATAAACTTAGATGTATGGAGGAAAAAGGAAAGTAGTAACCAATATCAAAGTAGTCTCAAGTAACAACAACAATATACCTATATCCAATCTAGTAAACAATTATACAACACTAACCACAATCAAAAGATAAAGAGAAGAGAGAGAAACAACACACAAAGGATTTGTTAATCCAGATCGGTTAAAGAATGACATACGTATGGAGGAGATAGCTCTTCCATCAACTATGATAAGAGTGATACAAAGAGGTTACATGAAATTAGCATACAAGCTCACAAAGAACAAACCGTGATTTATATCCATTTTTCAAACCACTCAAACCCACAATGAATCCTAAGAGAAAACAATAAAGGAAGTTCTTTTATCCTTCCTCTAATAAGATCTCATTACCCAAGGTGTATGTAAGAAGTTTCCCAACCCAAGAACTTCTTATCAAAGACCCTTAACCCTAAAGTTCTGTCATTTGGTTTACCAAGATTCTCTCTCTTGAAGCTTGTCTGAAAAATTGAAGAACGAAGTCTTGAGTAGTATGCTGGAACAAAGTGTGTTTAACATTACCCTTTGAGTTTTGATGATAACAAGGTATTAAAATATGTCAATTGGATATGCTAATATTTGTTCAAGTGCGCAGGACCATAGACAAAAATTTAGTGTCTTTAATTCAAGTATAGGTTCTGGAAGAACAAATGAGAGCAATGGATTCTACAAAGAAGGAAGTTTGAAGCGTCTGATGAAAAGAGGTTCTGAAGATAAGAGGTTCTGAAGATAAGAGGTTCTGAAGAAGTTGACGTCATCAGAAGCACTCTCCTCAGAAGCCGTTCACCAGAAGCTGACGTCATCAAAGGTTCTGAAGATCATCAGAAGCTGAAGATCATCAAAAGCTAGAAGAATGGAAGCTTCAAAGGTTGTTCAAATGTTTTAATCACGCTTATCATTGCAAAAGTATAGAAGCCTGATGCAACGGCTAATTCAGATGAATTTGGAAAGCATTGGATGCTTATTCTTTGGAGAACGTTGGGAAAAGGACAATAGTACAATGTACAACCACTATCTCCACTACTCTGTTTTGTGTCTGCAATAGTACAAGAACAACAGATGTGACTACGCTAGTTATTCCTATATACATGGAATGAATTTGAAATTGTTCCTTCATAGGACAATAACCAAATCAGGCAACAGATCATTGGTGATTTGATCAAGCTTCTACAACGACTCAATTTTGATGTGTTGTCATGTTTCCAACGTATCTTTCACACCTCTATATAAAGGAGTGAAGACCTGCTGTTTGGTGACCAGAGACTCACACAACAATTTTTACGAGTGCCAAAACTCTGCTGAAATTGTTTCACATCAAAGTTCACTTAGAATTTCTTAACAACTTTCATATCTTAGAAATTCTAGAGTCTTAAGAGTCTGTATGTGATTTGTATTGTGAACACCACAGATTGTATATCAAGTGTTCAACCTCAAACATTTTTCTTTGTAATTCTGTTTGAATAGAAGTCTCTTGTAGTTGTGCTTGAGCATAGGAAGTCTTTGATTTTGTTCTTGAGCATAGTAAATCTCTTGCAGTTGTGTTTGAGTAGTTTGAAATCTCTTGCTAGTTTTAGCAGTGAGCAGTTGTAATCAGATATTACATTTTTAGTGAACTCTCCTTAGAAGTGCAAAGGGGACAAGACTATTTCCGGTTTGTGGAAGGAATCTGTATAATTGCTTTGTGTCTTTCTTCTCTCTTTCTCTCTATTTTTATCCGCTGCATTTAGATTCTGAATATCACCTCAGAAGCTGAACTCTATCAGATTATGAACAGTGACTTCAGTTTAGGAGAAAACAAAGAATAAGCAAACACAATTCAACCCCCCCTTTTTGTGTTTTTCTCACCTTCATAGTACTCAGACCCAGAAAAAATTGTGTCATGATTTTCCTAAATCGCGCCTAAATGAAGCTCGTGCATAGTACAACACTACAACCTGATCCAAAAATAGCGCCATGATGTTGCCAATCACGTTACAATTTTGCCTCTAGTAACTCCTCGAAATTCTAACCCAAAAGCGTGTAACGATTTCAATCCTTTATAACCTCAACAATTTTGAGTCAATATCAACTACTTTAAAAAATCTCTTTTATGATCAAATAGTGTACAATTATATGCACAACCGCATATGCGATGACACCCGTCGCATATGCGACTCACATCTAAAGTGCAGCATCACACCAAAGATGTGTGCTTGCATATGCATATGCATATGCGAACCAGAACCATCGCACATGCGATGCGTCACATGAGTGAAACCCAGACCCCTAGACTTTGCTTGCATATTCGAGACACAAGGCTTGCACTTACGTTGAAATATGAACGAGGAAAATTACCCTATGTGTACACTCACATATACTAATTCCCATTGATCACACACCTGAAACACGTACAAACTTATATTCAAAGACCACAATTTTTAATCATACATGGTCACATCACATTCACACAAGATCATACACATTTGCGGATAGTGTAACAGATTTACATATAATCATAAACATACAATAATTACGGCATTACCTTAAAACCATAAACAGCTTATAACATGGGACTCCCTAACTCCATAAATAAATATAATATTTCTTCAATATTGATTTGGATGATACACTGGCTACTAATTATATGTAATCATTATATTTTTAAAATTTTAAAAAAAATATTTTTTCCATTTTCTTTTTCATCACTTACTCCATGAAATATATAATTTTTTCCAATTAGCCTAACTTTTCTTCAAAAAAAAAAAAACCACACTTAGCCTAACTAATCATTTTAATCGCATTTTGAAATATGATTTGTCTAATGTATATAAGCAAGTTAGTCTTGCATCATTCACATGTTTATTTTTCACCATTGAATCATTAAATTTCATCGTATTTCATTTAATTCAATAATAAAATTTATTGATCCATGGATAAAAACGACCCTTGTGTATCGTACAAAAAATATGTTTCTTGTACACCATAAACTCAACTTTTGAAACAATCTAAAATTGATCTAAAAGTGCAACAAAAAGAAAAAAGAAATGTCACTCTTCCAAGTATAACTTAACTATACTATATAAAACAAAATTCTTGTTAGAAAGTCATCTCAAATATATTTTAATAATAACATTTGTGCCTTGGCCACTAGCATTTTAATACTAATATTTATGGTTGAGACTTGAGAGTGTCTTGTACCTTGTCCCCTAGCCGCTAGTATGTTTATAACTTTATCAAAGTTTTTGTTTTTTGAAAAAAATATTATTTTAAAAAATTAATTCACATTTTGAGCTTATAAAAAATTTCAAATTTACTGCCAAAGCCGCAACTGCAAAAAACCTATGATGACTTTATGCTTTTATCATTCTCACCGATCTGTAAGCTTTTCTCTTTTAGGTCAAAAATATCAAACCCTTAATTACCACATTAATTTAATCTCAACCCTTTCTCTTCTTTCCTACTAACTAAATAGTTCAGTGTTTTTTTTGAAACATTGATACTAAAGCACTGTTATTTGAACATTATGTAGGTGTTGTGCAGTTTGTGCTTGTTGTAATTGGAAATGATGCCTCGACCCTTGTTGCTTGTTTTTTTACTGCTCATGCTTGTTATCACTTCTCAGTTTGAGTGGAAACAACAGCTTGTGGTTGATGTTCATTCAACTTCCACTATTTCTCAAAAGCAGCAAAGGTTTTCAAAGGGGGTGGAAAGAGTAAAGGAAAAGGTTTATAATTCTTTCCCATCTTTTCAACCTGCATCATCCATGAAGTTGCATTTTTATTTATTTATTTTTAATTATTAAGTGAAGAAATATTTTAGAGATGACAACAAATGTGACATGAGTTTATGCTCTTATTCTTGGTAGTTTTACTTGTTTGCATTTAGGACCTGTTTGGATTTGCTTATTTGAGTATATCTACTTTCATCAGCATTTGTGAGACTGTTTGGAAGTTCTTAGGTAAACTGTTCGACTTTGTTTTATCTTTTGTTATAATAACAACTTATGCATAAGCACTTATATGATAAGTGTATGTGCTATGAGCACTTAATCAAGTTTTTTATCCAAAGTCGACAATCATTGAAAAGTGTGCGTTTTCTTCTCCTCATTTTTTTTTTAATTTGCAAATGTTAGTTTGTTAGATTAATATTTACTGCTTCGTCCGGGTTTGAACCCAAAACCTCCAACTCATTTTCCCTTGGCTCAAACCAGTAGAGCTACCAAACTCTCCATGGGGATTAAGAGAGGTGATTGCTATTCACTTCTGAACGTGGCTTCAAATTAATGAGCTCAGTGAATTTGGGTAATTCCGATAGAAATTTTCCTTGTCGGTATCTTTAAAGTAAAACACTCAAAACCTGAGTCCTCAAATGATTAAATCTACGAGTCCACAAATGTTGGAGTTCTGTGAATCTATGATAAGTTATTTCGTATCTAAATTACTCTAGAATAAGAGTATCGGTGAAGCACATATATTGTCTAGTTTAGGTATAATTGGAGACCTTATAAAATGGGAAGAGATTTACTTATAATTGAAAGCCCCTATATCTGCTTATGTTTTATCAGTTATTAAGCATTTGGATTTAATTGTAAGAAAAAAAGGATTTGGAGTTAATACTTTGCTTACTCACAGCTTTTAATTGGGAAGTTGCGTCATTGAAGCCTTTGTTGATCTGGATTCACTTAGAGCGATCACATATACAGCCCATTTTTGCTATGCCAAGAAACACATCATATTAGAAAAAGTTACAATGCTTCGCGAGTTAGTTCTATCGATGTAGTCCTTTCTAGTGTCTCTGGTATGGTGCGTACTAGGCTTTTGTAGTTATTCTTCCTGTAAAGATCTTCTTGTCTAGGTAATGAGCACCAGTAACAATTTTTTGAATAACTTAACAAGACAGTCCTCTTCATACAAGCTCTGATTGTCACTGTTTATTAATTATCTGGGCATTCTTCAATGGAATTGGAAACTCTGTTAGCTGCATACCCTACTCCCTCTGTCCTTATATACGTATCTTTCTATAAGATTGTTCTGCAGAAATCATTAAATAACTTGAAAAATTGAGATATATGTTTCCTTGAACACAGCATATTCCTGTGAAGAGGTATCTTTACATAAAGAAACATTTTAATCACCAATGAAGTTTGGGAACCATATTTAAAGTCTGCAAAAAAGACAGTCATGTGTTGCTGACAATGAGAGCGCAAGTCTGTGGTATCGTATCTTATCTACGTTGTATGGATATCAGTAGTTCCTTAAATTATGTTTTGTAGAAATTTTTTACATTTGCATATATATTACAAAGTTTCTATTCATCATGGTCTGTATGCTCTCAAGTCCAGAACGACTATGCTATTTTGCAGCAAATTTTCTGAATTTTTGTTCAATTGATGTTACTTGCTGCAGATTATTTTAGTGCAAGAGAAAAATATTCGAAGATTGAATGAGGTCGTGAGGCATCTCCAAGAACAATTGCAGCAATGCAGAAGCAGCAATAGTACGACAAATGGCACTGTAAGCGTATAGTAGAGACTGAGACACATCCAAGTATTAGAGGATTATTAAGCAAATACAGCAAGTGTGTTAAACAACGGTAATCTTTACGCTCTAGTTGTAAAACATTCTCTTAAGTTCTTTGGAAGGAAATGATAAAAAAATCGTTTTCCGCTGTATATTAGAAAATACTATTATTATCTCCATTTCAATACAAAAATCCCACATCAATGAAATGGAAATTGCAAGGAGTTTGAGTGTTCAGTTATAACTTCCAATATTTTTTGTTGTTGTGAGGGTCATTCTGTCACATTAATATCTAAAGCAACCTTTGACATGCATTGTCTAATGTGAAGATCTGAAGTTGATAATCTATCAATTTTTTTTCCTAAGTATGAAGATTTTATTTATAGAATATAGCAGTTAAAGAGTATTAAAGAACAAGTTTGTACAAAGAAAAGTAGACAAAAAAGTTAATAGTTGTTTTCCATTAGAGTATATGGTTGGTGGTTAACATCTTATGCATTTATATGGATTGAAGCATGTCATTATCAAACAACATTTTTTGTTTAATTTCAGTTACCAGTGTATCCATCCATGTCTTGTTTTGAAGACTAGGTTTCCTAAAAGGGAATTGCATTAACTTTTTGTAAGTACTACTAGGTAGGACGAACACATTATGACATTGAGATAGTGGCAGATTCAAAATTTATGTAGTGGGAGCAAGAAAATAGGAGTATAATATATTTGTTGAAGAAATATGTTAAACTTTTACAAAACACATAACCTTATGACCATAAATATTCAAAATACTTAAGTTTTTATAAATTACAATTGCTAAATGTTTAAAAAAAATTAACTATTCATAATATTCAAAATATTTTTCAATTTCTATATCAAAAGGACCTGTGTCGATCATGAAAGTATGGCCAACATGTGTTGGTGATGCTTCATAGGTGTCTCTCCATTGGTTATTTGGGTGGTATGGTCAACATGGATTATTCTGGCATGGGTTCCTCTGCTGTCTTGTATATGCATCCAAGTATTTCACCTGCTCGTTTGATAACTCTAAACTGGTTGGAATGCATGCACCACTTGAATGAGTTTGTTCGCATAAATCACACCCTGAACCCTATGATAAGATTTGAGCTAGAGTCTTTGCTTCTAATTTGTTTGAGATGGTTTCTATTTGAATACTAAAAAGTTTGTTACTTATAAGTAAAGTATCATGAATGTTTAGATAGATCATACCTTTCTTCTTTAGGGAAGCTTCGTCATTGGTGTGTGGACGGTATTCACTTACTTAGATACATATCAATAAATAAATCTCTAACTTCCCTAATGGTCTTAATCTTCAAGGTTCATCCGGCTGGTGCATCAAGGAATACACGAGTTTGCGGTTTGAGCCTTGTAGTGAAAGTCTGCATTTTATGCATCTCGGTGTATTGGTGCCTTAGACATATTTTGAGAAGTAGTACAAACCTCTCCCAAGAGTCATAGAGTGATTCTCCGTCTTGTTGTTTGAAACTGGATTTTTCTTGTTTCCTCTTCTGGTACTTTCTAATTGGAAATAAACGGTTAAAGATATGCCTCTTCAATTGGTCCTAAGTAGCTTTAATGCCACTTGAAAGTACATTGAGTCGGTCTTTTGAGTGGCCAGTTAATGAGTAGACGAACAATCAAATTCTTTTATCAGATTTAGAGATACCTGGTGGATCAATAGTTCCGCAAACTTCAAAGAAGTGTGTCAAATGTGCGTGCAGTCTTCTGAGTTCTTCCCTGAGAGCTGGTTGTTCTTCAAAGCTTTAAGCACATGACTTTTTATGTTAAATGCGACTGAATTTGCTGGTTGGAATTGGAACCCAATCTACTCTTGTTCCATGTTTTCAATCATTCTATAGTCTCATAAGGTGATCCGTTGAAGACCTTCCATCTTGTATTCGTTAGATGAAAAATCACTATCATCCAGTAGTGGGATAACTGCTACTATGATATCTTATTTGTTGGCTAGCGGGACGGATTTTCGAATTGCCCTGAGAGTTCTTTCTATTTGAGTCAAAAAGTAAGGTTTATGGATCTGCATCTTGCATAAACAAAACTCAAACAAGAAACCTCAAGTAATACTGCACAAGAGCATCAGAAATATAAGTGAATATTTTTGGTGTTTTGATAAATAAACTATAAAACTGACGTTAATCTTTTTATTTGTTTTTGAAATATGAGAAACAAAAATAAAATCTAACCTAACAAATCTAACCTAAAATTAAAACATATAAAATAATAAGTAAAGCGAATTGTCTTGTTGAAAATATCAACAATCCCCGACATTGGCGTCAAAAACTTGATGACTACACTTGACAAGTGCACCAAACCGTTTACAAGTAAATTCGTCTCCACAGGTATTGTCGTTTCGACGAGACAACTATCTAAACCTATTAAAAGCGAAAAATAAAGCAGTAAAATGGGAGAAATTTGCAAGTTTGATTTGATTGCACAAAGTAGTTGGATTGATTGTAGAAAAATAAAGGTTTGATTCAAAGTATTAACTGTGATTAGGATTCTTTGAATCCCCTCTATCTTTTTGTTGGAATTAATGCAAATAATTACCAGTTATAAAACGAGGATTCTTATTTAAGTGGTTAGTTCGGTGGGATCGAGTGTCCCTCTAGATGTAATGTTGCTCCTCAATCACCCTAAAGGTCATACATGTAATACAGGATAAAGGGTCGTCACTCCTTCAGGGTCTTGTACACGGGCAGATAGTTATTAAGGCAGGAACTTACACATGTAATTGAAACATAAGCATAGTATATATATTCTTAAATTGTCATCTAAAGGAACCACTTTTAGCTATGAATCTTATAATTTCACCACATACCCTTGATTGACCCTAATAGATTAAACAGATAGGCCTAGCTCTATCTTACTAGAGGAAAAAAGATAAAGTTCATATGCAACGATTGTGATGTAAGCCAGGTGTCAATCTGCACCTAATCTAAGATCACTCACACTGGCTAGGTATGATACACTCCTTTGGGTAAAGAAAGCATTCATGGGCGATGCACACAAAAATTAAATAGATCTCAAATCATAACTAAATAAAAGACATGTATTAATAGAATCCAACAAATAAATACAGGTTAATTTTTGAACCCTAATCATTACGTGTTTAGTTACTCATGGTAACAAAAGACATATCACAAAAGAAATAAAACATACTCTTAGAATAAAGATTGGGGAGATAGACTCATCTTGATGCTCCTAGCGCCTACCTTTCTCTTGAACCACCAATTCTGAATGAAAATTTGTGAATATGAGATCTTGTATTTATAGGCATATCTCCAGCTGAGATTGGGTTGAAAATCTCAGCCTTTTCCCCGATAGAAAATACGGCAAAAAACTGTATTTCTCCAAAACAGTACGCGCGCCGCACGTGGAGGGGGGAGCGAGGTGCGTGGCAGCAGACATAAAGGGTTTTTCTCTTTGTTCCACGCGCCTGGGGTGTGTGAGGCACACATGAGGTGCGTGACCTCAACCTTCAGTGCTGGTATTTCCTTTTTATATGTGTTTTCAAGTGTTTTCCTTCTCCGCTTTAGTCTTTGGACTTAAGACAACATTTCACCAACTTGTAATGTCTTCATAGACTTCTTGAACTTCACTGTGTTAAAAAACTTCCATGATGTATCTTTCTTTTCCGAATTACATGTCTTTTCACTAAAAGACTCAAAACACCTATGAAATTGTCTGGTTTAGGGAAGAAACAAAATTATATGACTCGATTTAAAAACATTGCAAATTATATCTTAAACCATGAGGAACTTCTCAAGAACTCCTCTTTATTACCTCAATTAACTAGCAAAATGACTGAACACATGCTAAAAATAATGTAAGATGATTTGTCACCGCATAGACATATTTCCATTTACTAACTAACCTCGCTATGGATCTAACATCAACATCAAAGTTCTACGCGCTTCATTCCTGGGAGGGGCCACTCAAAATTGCACCCCTACAAATTGATCCTTGATCATATGGATATGGAAGATCTCATATTCATCCCATAAATTGAGCATCGAGAAACCATACCCATCAAAAAAATATGTTGGTTTAATGTCAGGTTTGCCTGCTTTTAGTGTAGTCCATGTAGTACAATTTTTATTCGGACGCATTTGGTTTAATGTTATTGTTACCTTAACAATTTTCAAATGATTAAATCTGTTTCCAATAATTTGTGTTTGATTTTATGAATGAATTAATGAATAAATGATTGAATGAATGAAATGTATGAATGAATGGTTGAATGTATGATGAAGTGGCAAAACAAAAACTCATAAAAAACTAATTTTCTATCATACTTTGCAATTTTGCCTTTGTAACAAATAGTTAACTGTCCTTCCTGGAGCGCCAGTTTACTGCGGTAGCCAGGAGCAATTGTTAACTGCCGTTGCATTCATTTTTTGTTTGGTTCAGGTTGCCCCGACATTTTCGGTGGTCCACGATGTACATAAACATCTATAAATTCGTGTGTTTGGTTCATTTGTTGTAAAACACAACAAAGAACTATGATCACTTATCCAGTAGATCTGAACACCATGTTAGCCATGGTTTACTACAATGAGGAAAAACCCAATTTGTTTAGGGTCCGGGTTGATGTCACACTATATGGGTTGAAGGATCAACTAAACCAAATAATTGTTGACTTAACCACAAAGACACAAGGAGGGTAGACAATGTTGACTATCGTCATCCATGGACCAACCCAGATGGAAGTGTCACGTTTACCCATGTGAAGCTTAGTAACAATGACAACGTGAGAACCATGTTCTCAATATTTGGTTAGTACAATACTAAAGGATCGATCGAGTTGGACGCTTCCTTGGTAAGATCTTTCAAAGAAATTCAGGAAAGTTTGATTTGACTTAGGAACTACGAAAAAAGCAGGGCTTCCATGGAAGAACCAGATGTAGAAGGTAGGTTGACAAATTTGTGATCTATTATCTTGTGTATTACGTTGTTGAAATTATGTTTAATGTATGTTCTTGTTGTTGTCTTGTATGAATATTGAGTGATCTTGTCCAATTATTATCATAAGCATTGTCTCCTCTTTGAATATCCCTATGCATATGTTATATACAAATGCATTAAGTATCGTTTCAACAATGACGTTGGAGATATTTTCTTCAGATTAAGGTGCTTGAGATCAAATAGAGGAGCCTAAGAGTATCCATCCACAATAGAGACCTTCAATTTGGAGTTCTTAAATGAGTGTCACGTTTACACATTACTCTTTTATAATTTTTTAATAATAGTACATAATAGAGTCACTCGAATGAAGATCCTTTGGCAAAATATCTAAATCAGTCCCCACCAATAACTCTTAATCACTTACATTCCAACAATACAATTATTATTTTAATAAAAAGTGGTGTGGGGTCCACTTAATAATGAAAGTCTTAAGTGAGATTCTAGATCTTAGAGGACAAAAAAAAAATCTTCAATTAAGATACCTATTAGATATTGGATGTTAACTGGTTAATCTCCATTGGGACAGTCTTAACTATTTAAGACCCGGTACCTATTAAGTACCCCCAATGGGAAGAATCTTTTTCAGGGTCTTATAAGACACGGGTTCCCCCATTTTTAAGCGAGACCCACACTCTTTTAATATTAAAAAATGAAATATAATGATATAAAGTTATTGATAGTTGATTAGTGGGTCTCATTTAAGAACTTTGTGTGAGATCTGGGTTGGAATGATTGAGTACTTATTAGGTACTACTATTAAAAAATTATAAATAAGTGATGTGTACATATGAGACCCATTTAAAAATTCAAAAATGAATGTCTCCATTGTGGATGCTCTTAATACCTCAACTCTACCTGCTGGGCCTAACTCGGCACAAACAAGGACATACTAAACCATTTTAGAGGTGTAAACTAAACGAATAAACATGTAGGCATATTGTTTTAACTCTGTCTTATTTATTTTCTATGATTCCATTTCCATGCTCCCCCACTTTTCTACACAACTAAATTTAATCAATGACCTCCCTCTACATTGATTTTCTCTATTCATTCTCACCCCTTGAATTCAAGTTCTTTATATATAAATAACCACCCAATTTGCTCAAATATTCAACACCTCAAATACCTACATTGCTATTA
>Ga0315913_1002967_pt1 | contig 20215 bp, 10 predicted proteins | sample MpolsnodulesMG_FD_207736 | JGI IMG/M metagenome (GOLD analysis project Ga0315913, IMG submission 207736) | Medicago polymorpha root nodule microbial communities from Los Angeles, California, United States - small nodules | ecosystem: Host-associated > Plants > Roots > Nodule | place: USA... | reverse complement strand
TATACTAAAAAAATAGAATTTTAGTGGGTCAAGTAACCTGCAAATCTCTACCATTCAAAATATTTTTAGTGCATCTAATGGTTGACATCCATTTTGCAAAAACAAAAAACAAAAGTTCAAGTCTCCTACGGTAGGAGACCTAAACAGGGCTCCCACCGTAGCCTTTGCCTAAGAGAAGTGTAGCATTTAATTTTGGTCATTGTAAATTATTCTCAACTGTATATAATATAGATATAGATATAGATAGATAGATATAGTCATATAGATATAGAAAACTGATATAAAGACTTGAGAGAAAACGCTTACCATATACTAATTGTATTTTGAAACGAACCAATTATTAAGTTATAAGCTTCCCTAAAAACAAAATTAAGTTATAAGCTTCCCTAAAAACAAAATTAAGTTATAAGCTTAGCAGACATAATCATAACAATGATCAAATAATAAACGAAGGGGGACCAATTATGTTGCTTCATTTGTTTGCTTCAAAAGTGACAAATAAAGATGCTCAATTGCTCACGAGCTTGGATGCATATTTTATTTTTATGATGTGATACATACACATACTATATGTTTATTTTTGGATTTTAACTTGACATTCTTTTTTCCTTCAAAAAATATGACATTCTTTTTTCCTTCAAAAAACTTGACATTTTTTTATTTATTTTTGAGGACGATATATACATTGGACTCTTTCAAAGGGTTTACGTAAAATGGAAATGTGTGGCCAACATGACGATCTTAATATCTTTCTGTTATTAGCCTATTTTCGATGTTCGTACAAATTCATGTTGAACTTGGTACTTTTGTGTTCATCTTAAAATAAAACAAACATATTTACACAATAGTTTTGATTTTGACAAGACCCTAATTTTCAGGTGGTGTTTATTTCTGTTTAAAAGAAGAGATAGTATAAAAAAACAATAAATTTTTCTTTGTTTATGAAAATCAAACCTCCTTGAATTTAAAATAGTTTTCTGCTTTAGCTTTAAATATTTATCAATGTTTTTAAAATTGAATTAGAGAGTCATCAACAAAATCTTCAAACCATAATTCAATTTTAAACCCATATGAACCAGGACGAAACCACAATTGAACCACTTAAATAATCGAATTGTATACAATGTCGGTTCACACGGTCAGTTGGTTGAACCGTTTGGTTCAGTTTTTAAAACATTGATATTATAGCAAATAGTGAAAACAAAAGAACCAAATAACCGTTCCAATGTGAAATATCTTTTTGACAAAGCAAGTGTTTGATTTCTTCTTGTGTCTACTTGTATCCTCCGTCATCATGTGGAGTATTGTAGGCCTTCATTTCCTTCCAAAACCAAAGTCACAATCCCAATATCACAAGCATGTGTAATATATAGCATGGTCCTATAAAGAAAACAAACAAATTTCCACTGTCCCTTTGTTTATTATCCTTATTGGATTCCTTACAAGTAATAGCATTCTGCAAATATAATAAATGGAACAAAATCAAAATTCCTTACGCAACACATGAGATAGGGAATGACCAAAGATGTCTGTTTCATGTTGCTTTCAAGTTTGAGGGTGCAATAATTAATTTTGTTCTCCATATAGTGCAATGCCATAGGAAGATATGAAAAAAAATATGGTATGTTGTCTGTTATAGGGAATGAATACAGTTTTGCTATGAGTGGTCATTTTCCTTTCTCAACAACATACCTTATCCATGCTTTTCATTCCTAGCTTCAATAATAAAATTCCACAGTATCAAAAGATAAAATCTTCTCTATGTACTAAAAGTAAAAGTAGTGTTATAGACATTCTCTTTCTAACACCCACTTTTTTATTGGGTGAAATTAGGTCTCACACTTTGAAAATGGATATCGCATAAAGTTGTGAGACATACCGCATGAATTTCATCCAATAAGAGAATGAATGTTATCGAGAGTGTTGAAAAGAGAGTCTTCGTAGCATTTCTCTATGGATTAATGATAAAAGAAAGTTTACGACAATACACTGATAATGTAAAACATATTTACGCGATTATCAAATTATATTTGATCATGATATAACTTTCTTTTATTGTTGGGTCATGAACACGTCTGGAGGATTATAACATTAGAATTTGAGCAACCACACAAGTGGAATTAGACACTGTATCTTAATCCAAAATCTTAACAGATTGAGTATATGAATCCCCTCACATATATATTGCTAAACATCAATTTTTTTCATCAAATGTGAAACTTTTATTCACAAATCACACTTGCTACACCAACATTTATCACTCCCTAAAATATCGCAACAAATATCTACACCGTGAAATATAATTGAATGAATATGATTTTGGAAGAATTGATTAAGGTTAAAGTGATTTTAATGTAAAATGATTTATGTACAGTACAATCATGTAAAAGTGGATTGAAAAATAAACTCGAGGCAAAAAAATCAAATGTATTGGTAAAAACACTGAATCCTTTAATCCCGGAAGCAAAATCAATTTTACTTAATAACTTTAAAACATGTCAAAATCAATTCTACACTTGCGATGAAACTCATCTAAAAAAAAGTGAAACCAAAAAATATACTTTTTTCCTTCAAAAAATATATACTTTTTAACTCGTATAAATATGTAACTTTTGTAGCATACTTTATAAGACAAACATGTCTAAAACAGATACAACACAAACCAATTGTTCCACTACATTGTTTGAGCTACTTACAGAAATGAAGAACCATTCCAACATAGAACAAACAAATTTCCAACCAAAATCACCATCAAACTTCTCCTCAGAATGCTGGTTCGACGACGCAACCATCCTAGACATGGACTACTTTGTGAAAACACTTTCTGGAATCAAAGCAAAAGGCGTTCGAGCCGACTTAATCGGTTCCATCATCACACACTATGCCTCCAAATGGCTCCCTGACATAGCCGAAAAGGGTATAACACAATTTGAAGAATCACCTGAGAGTGTAACGACATCATGGATGAAGAAAAGGTTCTTTGTAGAAACCTTAGTTAATGTTCTACCACCAGAGAAAGATTCAATTCCATGTAACTTTCTCCTTAGGCTATTGAGAACTGCTAACATGGTTGGTGTTGATGGAAGCTATAGACAAGAGCTAGAGAAGAGAATTTCATGGCAGTTAGATCAAGCATGTTTGAAAGAACTTGTTATTCCTTCTTTTAGTCACACTTGTGGAACTCTTTTGGATTTTGAGCTTGTTATTAGGCTTGTTAAGAGGTTTGTTAGTTTGGATAATGAAGGTGCTAAAAGTGGTGCTGCTTTGGTTAAGGTTGCTAAGTTGGTTGATTCTTACCTTTGTGAAGCTGCTGTTGATGCTAATTTGAGGTTGGATGAGTTTGTTACTCTTGCTGGTGCTCTTCCAAGTCATGCTAGGGCTACTGATGATGGTTTGTATAGAGCCATTGACACTTACCTAAAAGTATGTTTTCTTTATCTTGGAATTAGTTTCAATTTTTATTTTGTTTTATATATGAAAATTTTAAGTGGTTGGTTTATTATGGGAAGAGGGAATTTGTTAGCAACGATGATCGAACCTTGGAAATATTCTCAATACTCCTTCAACGTCTCGACTCATACTACTAGGCTATACCTTCGGAGACTTGAAAGCTTTTTCTTTCTTTGTTTTGCTAATGTCATTGTTGCTCCAAGTTTAAAGGTTTCTTAGTATTAAAGTATACTAACGGTCATTTTACAACTGTCTCCGATGAGATTTAAACTCTCTTAAAGACATCTCATAGGCACCTTAATCCTTGTATTTATGTGTTTGGCAAAAATAACTTTTGAAAGTATTCGAGTTTAATTTTTGTCTTTGACACTTATAGTACCAAGGAGGTTAAAATCTCTTTGGAAACCAAAAATAGGCTTTTTGGATTTCCTGGAAACTGTTTCATGTGTTGTCACCAGCATAAGAATATTCAAACAAACAGGAATAGGGATTTGAACAGAGAAAAAAGTGAGTTGATATAAAATCCCTTGATATGGGGACACTTTAGGATAAGCTTGTATTCTACATGTGGCTTTTTTCTAGTCCACATACTCATGCATGGGAAAAGTGTTGGAACTGTTTCATTGAAAAGAAATTGAACTGTTACTTGAGTATAGCAAAAATATGCAACAAAAAAAATAAAGAAAAATGCAAAAATAAAAAGGACAATAATTTTAAAAATGTCTATTTTTCTGCATTAATAAGCACTTGATTAACACATTAAGTTAGACACCTTATAGAAGTTGGACCAAAATTTACTCAATAAATAATTTCTACAATCATTGTACTCGGTCGATCTAAGTTGTTGATTAGAGATCAGATGACTCATATCATGACTTTGAAAAATAAAAAACTCCGAGTCTCAGCCATCTAATCTTCATCAACGTCAAGATTATAGAACACTAGTATTAATTATAGAACAAACTAACTGTGTCTTTTTGTGTAACAGGCACATCCAAGTGTATCAAAGCAAGAAAGGAAGGGTCTATGCAGACTAATAGATTGCAGGAAACTAACACAAGAAGCATCACTTCATGCAGCACAAAACGAACGATTCCCGGTAAGAGCAGTAATACAAGTCCTTCTCTCAGAGCAAACAAAGCTCAACAGACACAATATCAATCACAACATGGATTGGAGTGGATCCATAATGAGCATCACAAGAAGTCCAACAAATGGATTTGGACTAGAAGCAGTTCCAACAGCACGATGTTTATCAAAGCGCGAAATGAATGCTCAACAGATAGAGATAAAGAAGCTGAGGGAAGATGTTCATAGGCTGCAAAGTCAGTGTAATGCAATGCAAGTTCAGATGGAGAGAATGGTTGAGAAGAAGAAAGGGTTTTTCAAGTGGAGTAAGAGGTTTGGTGTGCATGGTTTTGGTAAAGGAGAGTGTGTTATGGAGAGAAGAGGAGAAGGTGTTGATGGAGATGGTGAAGTTGAGTTTGGAAGACAGACACCTGCTACTACTTCTGATATGAAAACTAGGTTGGTGAATGTCAAAGGTAGGACTCCTAATAGGTGGAGGAAATCTATGTCTTGAAAATAAATATGGTTTTAAATTGAGGTGGCTGGTTACACTCACGGCTGAATCGCGATCCTTGATATTGCAGGAAATTGAGGACAAACGCGACCATAATTGCAGTTACGAATTAGGATGATGTTGTGGAGACCTGTGAAATGTTTACGTCATTTGCTACAATTGCAGCTGCAGACCGCAATTTAAAACGTTGAAGCAAAGTGAAGGTTGCATAGCATGGTTCAATTAGTTTATAGTTTTGTGTTTGTTATATTAAGCAAATTAATTAAATCAATGTAGTTAATAGGTTTGTTTTTGTTAGTCTTGTGAGGAATAATATGTAAAACTCTTGTATTTGGAATAAACTCAATAAATTAATGTAGTTAATAAGTTTGTTTGTTGGTAAGTTTTGATATAAAAAGAGAAAAAGGAGTATAGTTTAAATATCTTAGAGGAGAGTTGAGTATATTTTTTTTCTTAATAAAATACAGTAGAAAAGAATGAAAAACATGTATAATGTCTCCAGTCTCACAAGTGCTTATGAAAATAGATAAGGTCAAATAAATCAATCCAAACACGAAGAATGACATTCAGAATTGAGGCAAAGATTTGCATTTTGAGTTTGCACCTGGACAACTTGTGAGTTCAATGTTATCATCAATGACATGGACATCAAGAACATCGGACTCAGTATCATAAAAGGATCTATGCATATCATTGCACGCTCGACCCTTGCGTTGACTGTTTTCCTCCACCTCTTCTCCATGGTCTGCATTAGCGCAATCTTTCTTCACATTCGATACGACGCTTTCTGTCTGTGATGTATCATCACATGTTTGAAATGAAAGTGTTGGTCTATAACTTTCAAGTTCCTTTTCCAAAAAGAGATTCTCCTTTTCTCTTCTTATAAGAATTTCTTGCATAATATCCATCTCTTCTTCATCATAAGCAGCTCTTTCTTCAATTAACCTCTCATATTGTCGCATTTCCATCTCCATTGACGCTTTCTCCTCTTGCAGACGCAATATCATAGCCATGGCGTCATCAGCAGCAGTAGCAGCTGCAGCTATCTCCTTCTCTAACTCGAGATAAAGAGCAGCATAAGCAGCTTTCTCTTCTTCGATTGCTTTTTCCAACATTTTAATACGGTTGTCTTCATTTCCAACAATTTGGACATTGTCTTTTGCAGTAGTACTCATGTAGTGTAATTCCAAAGATGGTGAATATATTCCTTGTCCAGGACTATCAACTGTTGATGCATTAAATTCATAACTGTGACAGCTTTTTTCGTCCAAATCATGGCAAGTTCGGTCATCTTCATCATCTAAATAATTGGATGAAGAAAAATAAACAAGTTAAAACTAAAAGCTATAATCCAGTACGCATAAAAGTAACAAAAATATATAGAAATATAAAACAGTTTTCAATAAGAAAATGACATTCAACTTGTGCTAGAACTATAGCTAAGCAGCTATATAGCTGTTGCTAATTTGTAACTCTATCAATTCTAAGAACTAGTGACGACACCTTCGAAACAAATTGTAAAACATCGTTGCTGCTTAATAATTGAACGAAACAAATTTTAAATCGCAAATAATTACAACACAGGTCCTCAATTAGTTCAGAATCATATGGGAGCTAGCTAGTATACTATAGCATAAATATAAAGACTGCGAATTCACATGAAGAACACTATGAAGATTTTTATAATCAAAGCCATTGAAAGAATGATAACTAAACTATGTTGAAAAAATTTCACTTACAGTTCACACTAACTTCTTTCCCCGAAGCAGAATTTCTGCTCTGACTGGATCTATCTTCAATTCTGCTGTTACTTCCATCACAAGGCAAGCAAGAACTGAATGCAACAACATCAGATTGTAAAGTATCACAAGGAATGACCGAATTTTTCTTTCCAAAATCATAACCACCTCTCTTCCTCCGCCGAATTCCAGACTTACGTTTCAAACTCATAACTCTTTCAATGTCTACTAACGAAAGTAAACGGGGACCTGAACATGAATTCTCATCTTCCATTTCAACAATCCCATTAGTAATATCACATGTTTTCTCATTAACAATCATTTTGTCATTGGTATTGTCTAAAGAATGACTCTTCTTCACCCAAACAAGATCAAATGGAAACCTCTTCGCCGCCATTACTTGAATGGAGCATACCTTCTTTAAAGGCCATTCAAACAATATCTCATGAAAACATAAATTTCTATTCCTATAACCAAAAATCCCTTTGCAAGGACAAGGCAAATGAAGTCCAAAAAACCTTAACAGTTTGGAAGCAAAGAAGGTAATAGTTGATACACATAGCAATACATAAGCCAGAAAAAGGTCAATAAAGGATCCAATAATTCCTCCTAAACTCCAAGAATGAATTTTCTCTAAGGCCATTTTTCAATAAAAAGCTCACAATCTCAACATGCATACCTACTCTTTCAACAATGAATTGAAGAGAAAGAACTCAAACAAACATATTAGTTAATAAAGTTTAGGATACAAATATAAACAAATAAAGATGTTTTATTTGGACTGAACAATGAATAAAGATGTTGTGATACACACGGCTGAGTTTTTAAATATTATTGAGATTTAAATATACCACATATATTTCTTTTTCGAAAAGAATACACACGTTTTAAGTAATAACATTCAATTGCTCTAAATAATTGTGAACACAAACAGACAAATCATATTTTCTAATACAATCATTTTATCAAAAGCAACATATTCCTCCCTCTGACCAAATAGACACTAGTGTATTATATTTTGGTCAGCATACTCCAAAACATGGGTTAATTGAACTAAAAAATAATACAAGATAACATGCTATTTTTGAAATTTAATTTCTTTATACATGGTCAGTCCGAGATGTCTCCATTAGAGTTTGAGGCTTTGGAGCCTCTTTGGAGCTATGCTTTGGTTAAGAGCATATGGAGCTATTAATAGATTAGTTAGACACATTTTGTAAATTTTTATAACGTGCCGGAGGGATTGAGTATTTATCAAGTATTATCAGTGAGGTGTACCCTTCTTCAAAAAATCGGTGATGTGTACACGTGCAAGCCACTTAATATCCAAAAATAGAGTTCTCTATTGTTGATGCTTTAACATCTCTTGGTCTACAATGGGTTATTTTTTATTAGAAATGTAAAAAGGTAGAAGACAACGTGCACATGGATAAATTCAACTGTCAAAAATATGGCTACGTTGTCAAAGAATGAAACAATTTCATTCGTTTGTATAACAACTATGTCACCCAAGTGAAATCCATAGAACTATAAAGTTCATTTTTCTACGCCAACAAAATGACAGTGTTCACACCATAACTAGCTAGAGCATCTATCTACTCCCTGCATTACTTTTTTTAGTATTCCAAATTGTATAAACTTATTAATATGAATGAAATGGCTTGACATTGTTTGAGTATAAAAAAAGACAGAAATGATCTTTTTTTTTTATTATAATCATACATTTACACACACAATAGTAGTTGCAAATTATAATTATTTTAGCTTAACATACAATATACTAGTGAATTAGGTGGGGTGTTGATCACCCATTCCTTTCATGCTTTTCAACAAAAAGGCAAAAGCAACAAATGGAGACTAGTTGACTATGATGACACGTTTATTTACAATACTAAAATTGTTCTCAAACATACAACAAGGTCAAGGAAGGAATGATGAATTCTAATGGCTACAAGAGGTATTTGCCATGGCATTTACAAGTTGCCAAAGATGCTTGGCTAGGAAGACAAAGGCACAAACCTCATGACAATTAAAAAAAAGTCTACGTCATTTAGCAACTTTCACTGGTCTCCCAAGACACACTTTGGCAGCGTCTTTTCCTCTCCCTCACCTGGAAAAAAAACATTGGTCATTTAAGATTAACATTCATCATCAAGCAATATAGCAGGAATTTTAGGCCTTATTTGGATAAACATCTTAATTAAACGCTTATGGCATATACACTTATCATATAAGTGTTTATGGAAATAAGTTGGAAACAGCTTATGGACATATCATAAGTTGCTTTCATGAACTCTCACAAACAACCTCACAGGTTTTTATGTCAGCAGATAAGCTCAAAAACCAATCCAAATAGACCAATGATAGCATTGTGCTCAGACAGAATCATAAGAAAGAGGTACAGACATAATGCTACTCCCTCCGTCCCTGAATGTAAGCCCCCTTTGCATTTTTCACATTTCTTAAGAAAAGTTGTCAGTGTAATTATTGTCTGTTTTGTGTGTTAATATTACCAAATTGTCCTTTGTTTTTTTGTCCCTAAATTTGACTTTTCATATATCAAGACAAGTTAGGAAAAAAATAAAATAAATGCATCTAGTAATTTGAAAACGAGTTTACATTTAGGGACAAAAATAAAGTCAAATGGCTGCTTAGATATAGGGACGGAGGGAGTATTAAATATAGATGTGCAAAGAAGCTAAGCTGAAAAGAAATTGAAATTATTAATTTTCTAGAAAGCGCTACTATCAAGACAGGTTTTACCTCAACTATAATTACAAACCACTAGCTGATTTTGCACACAAACAGAATTTGTATTTGTTGATTCGTGTCAAACTCACATATTTGTTGTTCTTCTAACATGAGAAAAGCATATAACTGAAACTCACCATATACATGCCTCTATAAAAATTATAGAAATAAGTATACATCCCATCATCGCATGAATTGTTGCACATAACTAAAACTTAACTCGCCATATACATGCCTCTATAAACAAACACGTTCGTGATGAAAATTTAAATGGAGATAGAAAACAAGTTGGAAGTTATACCTTAGTCCATGGAGGGGGCAATGATGCGCCACGTGCCGGATTCCTTAATTGTTTAATTTTCTGAAGACGGTTTGCTATCTCATCCAAAAGCTTCAACTGACCTTTTTCATTTTCTCCTTTCTCTGAAAACATAGTCAATTTTTCTTTTTCATGTTTCACCGTCTTCAGCCTTTCTCCAAGAACTTCAATCTCATTGTCAATCCTTACCCTTTCATTATGAACTAAACACGAAGAATCACTTTCAGAATCAAAAGGCAGAGATTTGCATTTTGAGTCATATTCGGTCTTGCTTGCGCATGGACCATCATCAATAACATGGACATCAAGAACATCAGACTCAGTATCATAAAAGGAGCTATGCAGATCATCACATGCTCGATCCTTGTATTCAGTGTTTTTATCCAGCTCTTCATGTTCTGTATTATTGGTACAATCTTGCTTAACATTAGGTACAGTGCTTTCTGTATGCGATGGATCATCATATGTTTCAAATGAAAGCGGCGACCTTCGTTTCCATTCACTAAGCCGCACCTCCGCTGACTTTGAATGCAACTCACAACTTTCTGTCAAACTCATTTGCCTATAACTTTCAAGTTCCTTTTCCAAAAAGAAATTCTCCTTTTCCCTTCTTATAAGAATCTCTTGCATAATATTCATCTCTTCTTCATCATAAGAAACTCTTTCTTCAATTAACCTCTCGTATTGTCTCATTTCCATTTCCATTGACGCTTTCTCCTCTTGCAGACGCGATATCATAGCCATGGCTTCGTCAGCAGCAGTAGCAGCCGCAGCTCTCTCCTTCTCTAGCTCTAGATAAAGATCAGCATAAGCAGCATTCTCTTCGAGTGTGTTTTCATACATCGTTATACGGTTGTCTTCATTTCCAACGATCTCAATATTTTCTTGTGTAGTACTCGAATATATTCCTGTTCCAGGACTATCAACCGTTGATGCATTAAATTCATAACTGTGACAGGTTTTTTCGTCCAAATCATGGCAAATCCGGTCATCTTCATCGTCTAAATAATAAGATAGAAAAAATAAGCAAGTCAAAACTAGAGGCTGATAATATCCGGTATTCATAAAATAACAAAAGTATATAGAAATACAAAACAGTTTTAAATAAGAAAATGAGATTCAACTTGGACTCAAGTTTTAGGCTTTACTCTTTAGCTATGCTATAGTTCTGTTATACTGTTAGTTCTTTTATGTGTGCATGTATGGTATAGAGTTCTGTTATTTATACTGTTAGTTTCTGTTATTAGTTCAATATTTTTCTGAATAAATAAATTAGAAACTGCATTTGTCAAAATCCAAATTCAATTTTTTCCTTCTCACTCTCTATCGGTTTTTTCAACTGCAGATCACATAAAATAGCAGTTTGTTCAAATTTTTCTACTCAACACAGCTAAATTGTGTAATATTTGACAATAGTGATTTGTTTTAATTCCGCTACAGCAACGCTAATTAACAATGCTGCTCGCTATCAATTCTAACAACTTGTGACCCCTTCGAAAGATAGGAATCATTTACCAGTATAATCACAAGTTGTTGAGCATGGCAGTTTGCAAGAATACAAAATACAGTAACATATGTGAGCTAGCTAGTATAATATAGCATACATACGACGACTGCAAATTGATACGATGATCAAAAAAGGATTTTATTAAAATCATTGAAAGAACGATAACTAAGTTGGTGATTTTTCACTTACAGTGCACGCTAACTTTCCCTGAAGCAGGATTTATGCTCTGACTGAATCTATCTTCAATCATACTGCTGCTTCCATCACAAGGCAAGCAAGGACTGAATGCAACATCAGACTGGAAACTATCACAACGAATAACCGAATCCATTTTTCCATAATCATAACTCCCCCTCTTCCTCCGCCGAGTTCCTGACCTACGTTTCAAACTCAAAATCCTCTTTCCCTTAGCATCATATCCGATGTCCCTGTCTACTAACGAAAGCAAACGCGGACCTGAACACGAACTCTCATCTTCCAATTCAACAATCCCATTATCATTACCACATGTTTTCTCCTTAACATTAACAACCCTTTTGTCATTGGTACTATCTAAAGAATGATCTTTTTTCACCCAAACCAAATCAAATGGAAACCTCTTCGCCGCCATTACTTGAATGGAACATATCTTCCTTAAAGGCAACTCAAACAATATCTTATGAAAACAAAAATCACTATTCCTATACCCTAGAATCCCTTTGCAAGGACAAGGCAAAAGAAGTCCAAAAAACCTAAACAATTTGAAAGCAAAAAATGCAATAATTGATCCACATAACAATACATAAGCTATACAAAGGTCAATATAGGATCCAATAATTTCTCCTAAACTCCATGAATGAATTTCCTCTATAGCCATTTTCCTATAAAAAGCTCAAAATCTCAACATGCATAATATCAAGTCTCAACAATGAATTAAAGAGAATGAACTCAAAACAAACATAACCCAACAAGCAAAAACTGAACTTTTTTAGTTTCACATAATCCTCAACAAACAATGAATTGAAGAGAAAGAACTCAAAACAAACATGACCCAACAAGAAAAAACTAAACTTTTTGACTTAATATGACAAAATTTCTAGTAAAAACAAAAATATGAAGAAGAAAAAGGTGTATTGAATAGAACAAAAGGAAAAAAACAAAGATTTAGATCAAAGTAGGTGATAGAACAACTTGAAGAAGAAAACAAAAATACAACAGAAACTCAATATCATGCTTTGAAGGGAAAAGGGTGTGAGATGAAAAACAAGAAGAAGAAGAAGAAGAAGAACAGTGATGGAATTGAAATGATTGTGTATGAAGAAGAATATTCAGATTGACATGATGACATGTGCTGTTAAAGCTATACATATTATCCCCCACCCCTCAAAACACATTAATACTTCATTTATTATTACCAATTTTTACACATATAATTTCTAGTTTCTATATATTATCTTCCAACCAAAACAAAATTTATGTAGTAAAATGGTTTTGGATGCATGTATATAACTTGTTTTACATTAATGATGCATGCATATTAAATTATTTGTTATATAGTAATTCATAATTTATTATTATGAATTTAATTAATATGTATATAATTAATATAAAAAATATTTGTTTATACATATATCATTTATATTTTATTAATTTTTGTTAAAATAATAAATTTTATTATGTGGATAGTTATGAAAATATTTTTATATTATTAAAAATAAGTCTTTTAATAAGTTTTTTTTAATAATTAAAAATAAGTTGTATAATAGTGATATAGACACACTAATTAAATCTTATCTCTAATTAATGGGAAATGTTAACTTGTGCCCTCAGGGCACAAGATAAGGACCTTAAAATAGAAATAAACAATAAATATTGTATTGAAAATATAATTTTTTAAACCTTTAAGATTATGAATGCACAATTTTCAATGTTTAATTTCTTTATTTAGTTTCTTATCTTGTGCCCTCAGGGCAATGGTTAAAGAAACCAAAAGTAGTATATTTACATTGAATTCAACAATGTTTGGACTTTTAAAAAGTTAAATTCTTCATTTTTCACCATTTTCCAATGCAATGTTTCTATTTTTTATCATCTTAACAAATGCCCCAAGGAACTCTTTAGCATTTTCCTTAATTTAAAATGTAAGGAACTTGCAAGACTTATTTTTGGAAGTGGTGCAATGCAGCAATCTCTGTCCTCCCAAAATCCAAAAAAAGACGGGGGGCCTAGGATAAGAAACCTCATCTCACACCTTTCAAAAAATTTCAAAATCTCTCATTAACCTCATCTTATTTGTTGGGATGTTTGTTGCATGCCAAAGAAAGATGGGGGGGGGGGGCATGATCATCGAGCTTGAGGACCTCTAGTGCAAGGTACTCTCGAGTAAATATGGAAGGAATAACCATCTTCGAAGCATTATTAGTTCACAGCCCCATGACTCCCTTTTATGGAGAGACTGTGTTGGTATTTGAGACTATTTTAGGGACCACACTATGTGGCAACTGGGAGATGGTAATCATATAAATTTGTGGTTGGACAAGTGGTTGTCATGTGGCTCATCTCTTCTATCAGATACAACTCGTTAGTTAGTTGACATAACTATCATTGTGAAAGATGTTTTGACGGTTGGTGGTAACTGGAACATTAACTTTCTCAACTTTCATCTTATCTAATCAGATGTTTTCCCTTCCGGCGCCTAGAGACAGTGATGGGTCTAATGTTGTGGGATGGAGAGGCACTAGTACTCACCACTTCACGGTTCAAAGTGCTTACGATATTCAACATGGTAATTCTCAACATATTGAAGGGGGATTGGAAGATGCTATGAAATTGGAAGGGTCTTCACAAAATCCAAAACTTCATATGAATGGCAGCGTATGAGCGTCTCATAACCAATTATGGTCAAGAGTGGGTGGGGAGTTGGGATCTCTCCTCTTTGTTATAGGTGTGGGAATGGTGATGAGACGTTCATCCATACCTTGAGAGGTTGTGTTCATGCAACCCAGGTTTGGATCAGATTAGGCTTTTATTCATATTATTAATTTTTTCTTTGAATTACGGGGATTAGATCTTCAATAACCTCACCCATAAAAATTACGCATGCCATATAAAGAAGTGGTATCTTCATGGTGACGTGTTCGAACCTTTGGACGTAGAGAAATAGATCCATATTTGAAGAAGGTTTTCATAGGCCTATTAATCATATTTATGTCATCCTTGAGTTGGTTTGAGCCATTGATAAGGGTGAGTGTCTTCACCTAACAGGAGGGTTGAGACATTTGAACACTGCATGTCTACATCAAATAGAAGAGATTGCAAGAAGGTTGTGTCAAACTTAATTGTGATGGAGCTTATAAAGTGGCAGTGGACCTCGCGAGTTGTTGGGACCTTATTCGAGACTCCGACAGTCAATGGCTTATAGGTTATGCTCGGAAGATTGGAACATGTTATGCTCTTAATGCTGAGATGTGGGGCATGTATTAGGGGTTAATGATAACTAGAAGACATAGTTTTCCACAACTCATTATGGAAAGTGACTTCAAAGTGCTAGTGGACATGGTTAAGGGCGACTTCAAGTTCATTGGAGCTACCCTTGTCTTGATTCGATGTATTTGTGATCTCATTAATATCCATTTACAAGTTCGGATCAACCGTACTTGACAAGATAACAACAAAAGTGCAGATTTGTTAGTTGCATTTAGCTTAACCCAAGATTCTTTTTCATCCATTATTTTAGAGGCCCTTCCTAGGGAGCTCAAAAGAATTTTGTTTGAGGACATTTTCTAAATCTGTATGCATAGAAATTTTATGTAATTCTGTAAGAAAATTTCTAACTTTACCCACTTTGTATACCAAATAAGAAAGTAAGTATATAATCGAATTATCACAACAAATAAACACAATAGCTTCTTATAAAAAAATGGTTAATAGTGCTTTACCCACCTGTAATATAGGTCATTTTCAGTTTTCCCTTGTAAAATTTTTTTTTTAAATTTCATCCTTGTAATTTGAAGATTTTTGGTTTTGGACCTTCATGGAAAATTTCACTCCCTGTAATTTGAGCAAATTTTGGTTTATCCCTTTGTCATATCTTCGATTTTATACAGTCAAAATTCATGAAGATCTAAAACCAAAAATCTTCAAATTACAAGGACGAAATCCAAAAAAAAATATTTTACAGGGGGTAAAACCGAAAATGACTTATATTAAAGGGGTAAAACACTATTAATCTTAAAAAATTGGGACACGCAAACAGAAAGACCATTTTTTTAAAGAAAAAACAATTTTTTGTTTAAGAAAACATTGTTGTATAACATATAAGTCTTTAACTAAAATTTCATCTATCCTTCAAAAAAAAAAAACTAAAATTCCATCTAAAAATTATGTCCTTTTGCTTTTATAGACCGATTTATTTTTACAAATGACTAAAAGTTGTACAATATTTTTGTTTTCAAGTGACTAAATCTAGTTCGAGAAGTTTTGATATCGACTGCTTTGGCTCTTCACTCAAATCTATATTTTTTTAGAGGGTTCTAATCTACATGTGTATCGAAATACTAGCCCAAAAAATGTTAGTTATTTATGGAAAAAATTATGAATTTTAAATAATTTTTTTATTAAATGTGTAATTGGAAAAAAAAATTATATCAAAAACGGAGATGCTATTTAAATATATGTTTATATTTAAAAATAATTGTTAGCTAATGGGATAAAGTTGATCATTAATGTCACCATTATTAGAAATCAAAATATTTACTTTCCTTTTTTTTTAAATAGTGGATAAAAAAATGAAAAAATAATATATAAAAGGCTAAAGTGCATTTTTTCACCCCTAACTTTCAAAAACTTACAATTTTAGCCCCCTAAGTACAGAAACTACAATTTTAGCCGCCTAAGATTTAACTCCATTGCAACTTTAATCCTTTTGCTCAATTTTGACTGGTGAATGCCTACGTGGCCACGTGTGTAATTATTGAATAAAAAAAATAAAAAATTCACACAATCATTTTCTGAACTAAATAAGTTAAAAAAGAAATCGAAAAGTTAAAAAAAAAACCACAAAATTTGATAAAAAAAATAGAAAAGGAAAAGAAAAAAACGTGAGTTCGTGGAAAAATCCACATAATGATTTTCAAAATTAAATAAATTAAAAAAGAAATTGAAAAATTAAAAATATCACAAAAATTGAAAAAAAAAATAGAAAAGGAAAAGAAAAATAAAAATAAAAACGTGAGTTCACTGTTCATAGAACACCAACAATTGCAGCACTTTTGTTATGTTGTTGGTACCTTTATTTCAAAACCAAGTCCCCACACACATACCCTCCTCCATAACAAACAAACGCGCTTTCACCTTCAACAGCTTCCTCACCGTAACTGTCACGGCGATCTACCAGATCGCGCCGATAACTCTTACCGAAATCGTTCCATCTATTAGATCCGATCTAATCTGGAAAACCTAATCTCATTAGTCAACAAAATCCAAAGAGCTTGCACCGTCTTAGGTGACCACGGTGAAGCTAGTGCACCCCCTACTCTTTGGGATTCTCTTCCTGCTATCGCCGTCGTTTGTTGACAGAGTTATGGAAAATCCTCTGTTTTGGAGAGCGTTGGGTGGAGAATTCAGAAGATGAATGTGGTGGAGAGGGAGAAATTTATTTTTTAATTTAATTTTTCAGTTGTTTAATTTTAAAAAATGATTATGTGATTTTTAAAAAAAATTTAATTCAATAATTACACACGTGGCGTGTCACGTAGGCATTGACCGGTCAAAATTAGCCAAAAAGATTAAAATTGCAATGGGGCTAAATCTTAGGGGGCCAAAATTGCAAGTTTTTGAAAGTTAAAGGGGAAAGTGCACTTTAGCCTATATAAAATAAGGAAAATGCTTTTTTGAAGGAAAACAAGGGAAATGCTAACAAGTGTCCTTGGTACACTTCCTTAGAAGTCAAAACAATAAGTCACTGTGAGTTTATCTCAGTTGGTAGGGACAGTGCATAATATATGCAAGGTCCAGAGTTCAAAACCCGGCCACCACCAAAAAAAAAATCAAAAGAAGAAATTTTTTTCTTGAAAATTGTATATTCAACACATTGAAACTTCAAAAATGAACTTTCTCTACATAAAAATTTCTTCTTTTGAATCCTTAACAAGTTCCCTAAGAACACTTGTTAGCATAACCCATAAAATAATTATATTATAAGTAAAACTAAAGAAAAAAAAATGACCACGAAAATATGGTAAACCTTTAATTCAATCCCTTCACATTGATCCTCATATGATAATTCCAACAACAGTGAGCTCCTCACAAAAACACTAGTTTCTTTTCCTTTATCCATTAAAGATGGATGATTTAAGGTTAATTTTTTTACCAAAAATCATTCATCTAACTCGTTTTTCTCTTTCTCTTTTATTGAAATAAGTGATTTTCACATCTATTTCGTTTTTTCTTTTGTAATTTCGTCGTCTTAGTACGACGTTGTGTTGTTCGTCATCTTTGTGCGGCGTTGTTTTTCTTTCTTGTTTTGTTCAAATATTTGTTAAGTTCAGGTTGTCAGATCAACTTAGATCTAGTGCAGATCCAATCAATGACTTTGGCGTCGTCAATGTTGCAGATCCGGAGGCATGGGTATTCCGGAGACTTGAATATAGTTATATGTGTAGGCTTTTGTACTTTGCCGTTTTATGCTATTAACATGGATGTTGTGAGTTTGTTCGTAGATTCATCCCTTTTGTTTTTAGCGAATTTGCATTGTATCGATGTACTCTATCAATTTGAATGAATGAATATCATTTATTTTTGTAAAAAGAAAAAACAACAATGAGCTGCTTTATCAACAATTTTCAATGGAGCATCCCATGGGAAAAGGACCAGTTATTCCCCAATCTGAGAAACCTTGTTCAACAAGTAACTACACCGATGCAACCCAAAGAAGATTGTCTTGTTTGGAAAAGTTCATTTGATGGTGACTTGTCACTCAAGGCAACTTATGAATTCAAAAGAAAGAAGATGGGAAATTTACATTGGGCTAAAACTATTTCGTCTTAAGATATTCCTTCCTCTAAATCTTTCATGGTATGGAGATTAATGCAGGAAAAAATGCCTACAAATAAGAAACCGATGAAGATAGGTTGTTATCTTCCATCAATGTGTCCCCTCTGCAACAAAGCCTCAGAGTCTTCGTTTCATTCATTATTCGAATGCATTTACGCTTTCAATATTTTGTGTTTGGTTTACCTCTATTCTAAACCTCACTCTTATAAAGCATATGGAATCTATGTGATAGAGCATGGTCCCTGTTGGGTTTTTATATTGTGTTGGCCGCATTTTGTTATAACGATATGTTCTAGCAAGATGTTGGACCAGATGTTCTGACATGTGAGTACGACGTCGTAGCGTGCTTTGTTTCGCAATCTTGGAAGATTTGTTTTTTGCGTGAGATAACTGAAGATTTTATTGAAGATATGATTAATGTAGCTTGTGCTCCAAGAAGCGTGTGTTTCTAGAAGCTGCAAAGGTTAGTTTAACCATTGTCGTGTTTCTTAAGTTGGATGTCAAAACATTTTAGGAAATAATATATTTGCTCCTAGAATATTGTGAAGACCGAATATACGTTTTGGTCTGCTGATTGGTTAGCCTGTGAAGAAAACGCCCAAGTTGTTGACTGACTATATAAGGAAGACTCAGACCCTAGTTTTATTCACAAAATCAATATTATTGTATCGAGTCTTTTAAGGTTTCGTTGTTAAGTCTTGTGCTTTATTTTGTATACCTCTCTGGTTGCTACCATTGATTATCAAAGCACATATAGATGGTTTGTTTTAGTTGAGCTGTATTTGGATCAAAGCCATCATATTGAGAGAAAAAGTCTTAGGGTTTTGAGTCCTTGTTATTTGTGAGTCACTCTTGTATCACCTTGATGCCAGAGCTAGACTGATAGTTGAGTTGTATTTGTGAATCTCTCGTAAGTTTTTAAGCAAGGATTTGATTCTGTTTATTGGAGTGTTCTCCACTTTGATTGTATTTGTTGTAATCACGGGTTGTGTGATTGAGAGGAAGTGAGATGAGATCTCATATCTAGGTAAGTCTTAGATAGAAATATCACAGGTAGTGATTAAGTGCGAAGGCAATAATCCGGACGTTGTTTAGATAGGACTTCAAACTAATACTATTATAGTGGATTTTCTTCCTGGCTTTGATGCCCCCAGATGTAGGTGACGTTGCACCAAACTGGGTCAACAAATACTCTGTGTCATTTACTTCTGCAATTTACTTTAAGTTGTTTATTGTGTTAAAGTATTTGTTGTTACGTTGTCCTGACATTACATTCGACATTCTTGGTGTCCTGACATCGTATATGACATATGTCCCCTACGTGCCAGAATTTCAGTCCTCTCAATGCCAAATTGTTATTAATCAGCTATCATTAATGTTATTAACTCAAATTGGTTTTCTAGGAATCAAGCTAGATTCAATAACAAAAACAATTGATTGGAAATCTACGATGATAAGGATTCTAGCTTCGGTTATTTTAGTAGGAAATTACACAAAGTTGATTGCATCTTCCTCTATGAGAGACTTTGAAATAATAAAGAAGTTCAACATCAACATTGATCCTCCAAAGGCTCCTACTATTAAGGAGATCATTTGGCATCCCCTAATCCTCAATTGGATCAAATGCAACACACCTGTAGCATTTACATCATCTGCCTCCTCTTGTGAGGGTATGTTTAGAACCAGTTGATGAGTAAAACCGCAAGTGTACGGTTTTACCTAAGTAGTAAAAAGAATATCGTTCCGACAGGGAGTTATGAATTCAATTAACTTTTAATAATGATTAGATGAAAGTTTCAAGGGTTAAAAAGTTTGGGTTTTTAATTAAAAGAAAA
>Ga0315913_1002964_pt1 | contig 20219 bp, 8 predicted proteins | sample MpolsnodulesMG_FD_207736 | JGI IMG/M metagenome (GOLD analysis project Ga0315913, IMG submission 207736) | Medicago polymorpha root nodule microbial communities from Los Angeles, California, United States - small nodules | ecosystem: Host-associated > Plants > Roots > Nodule | place: USA... | reverse complement strand
TTGAAAATATATTTTTAGAGAACCTTAATTATAAATGAATCTTTTGTAATAAAAAAATGCAAGAATATATTCAAAAATTAAAAAGGTACAACTTTATTGTTTTGGCTATGACACAAATAGTAACTATTATTTTCGTCCGCTACCCTTATTATGGACAAAAATGAGTATAAGAGAGTGATATGTTATCCATAAAAAAAGAGTGATATTAGATCATAACATTAGGATAAAATTAAAAATAAAAAAAAATACAAAATGTCAAAGCTTCCATTACTCATGTAATGTCAATTCACTCACTCTCTTTATGCCAACAAATTCGATAGCACGTGAAATCCATCTTCAACCCACACTCTCTTTGCATGATAATTGTGATATACCAACATGAATCAAATGTGCACTATTAGTCCTCCTTAGGTTGTCTGAGAAATGCCACCTAGCTAAAAAAATTACATAATTCTAAGTTCTAACCGCTTTGAAAGAATCAACTACACGTACATGACATATTGTCAACAAAAACAAACCACGTACATGGCACATTAGTGGAAAAAATGAAAATTAAATTGAAGAAGAAAAAAATGTGTATGCATGTGCACAATATAGATCAAAATGCAATTTATTTAATAATATTAGAAAAAGAGTAAAGCAGAATTAAGAAACAATAATGGAGGAGAATGTTGTGAACACAAATTCTTCTCCTTCTACACTCGAGCAAGAACATGAGGCAATACCATCTAATGAAGCTTCATCCAAAGAAGCAGGAGGATGGAGATCCGTTAAATACATCATTGGTATATATGTTTTCTACATTAATTAATTATAATCATTAATGTTGTTTCAAACATGCATGATTTCTTAACATTGTTTGGTTTTTATTAAATTTTGTTTTTTTTTATCAAGGTAATGAGTCATTTGAGAAATTGGCATCGATGAGTTTGATATCAAATCTAACAGTGTATCTTCTGACAAAATACAACCTGAGTGGGATATTTGTGGTTAATGTGGTGCAAATTTGGAATGGATCCTCAAACATTGCATCATTAGTTGGTGCTTTCATTTCTGATACTTATCTTGGCAGGTTCCGGACCCTCCTATATGGTTGTATTGCATCACTTCTGGTAATTTGTTGCATCTAACTCTTTATTTTCATTTTTTTCTTCTTCATTAATTAACAATTTGCCATGCATTCACGTATTTATTCATTATCATTTTTTCATTCTTGAATTCCCACATGTAGCTATTACTATGTCTTGAAACAGAAATAAAGAAAAATGATTTGTTTTATTAGGTGGTTTATACATATTTCTTACAAAAACTATTGAGTGTACTAATTTCTATGATAAAATGAAACTTATTTACTAAAGAACTCTTATTAAAGATATTAGTGAAATTTACCGAAAAAGAGAGACTATATTTGTAGAAGAAAGGAATTAATAATTCAATGTTGTTATTATTATTTTGTTACATACTTGAATGATATTCTGAAATTACAAATAATATCACAAAAGCAAATCTTTCATGTGTGACATTGATTATTAGACAAAGGGAGTAGTAGTGACTCATAGATGCTTGGATTGACAATGAGTTAAATAGAATCAAAGTGAGTCAATGTGAATTTGACAAAAGCTACACTTTAGAGCTTCAAGAAAATCGCGGTACCACTGTGATTTTGTTGGTTACCGCGATTATAAACTCACACAACATATAAGTTGTAACTAATGTAATCATAACCAAGTTATTAAACATGTCAGTTCATCATTTATGTTAGTTCATCTAAATTTACATTAGATGGTTATTATGGGATTTATATGTTAATACTATGATTGATATGATTGAGCTAGCAAGTATTATACCAAGGTTTTGATTGATTCCTTTATTTATTCACTTGACTTTTTATTTAACATGCAAGAATGCACATGATATAAACATACATAACCAAGCTTGGTTTGTATATGACAGGGTATAATGACCATGACACTAACAGCTGGTATACATCAATTAAGACCCATTACCTGCAATGATAATGATAGACCTAATTGTCAACATCCAAAAGATTGGCACCTAGGAGTTCTATTTACAGGTCTTGGACTATTATCCATTGGTGCTGGTGGAATTAGGCCTTGCAACATTGCATTTGGTGCTGACCAATTTGACACTAACACAGCCAAGGGAAGGGGACAATTAGAGAGCTTCTTTAATTGGTGGTATTTCACTTTCACCATTGCACTTGTTATAGTTCTCACTGGTGTTGTCTATATTCAAACTAATGTAAGCTGGACTTTAGGATTTGCAATTCCAACGGTTTGTCTTGCTTTCTCAATAATCATCTTTCTATTTGGTCGCGACACTTACATTTACAAAAAGCCTCAAGGGAGTGTCTTTACGGACATGGCAAAGGTGATTGTTGCAGCATGTCGAAAACGCAAACTTAAACTTTCAAAGAGAACTTTATATGATCATGTTTCTACATTGTCAGAATCAGAAAACATTAGGCTTGTTCAGACAGATAGGTTCAAGTTTCTTGATAAGGCGGCTATAATAGCCGAACCAAGTGAATTGAACAACCAAGGAATTGCTAAGAATGGTTGGAGACTTTGTAGTTTGCAACAAGTGGAACACTTGAAATGCTTGTTTGGAATTCTACCAGTATGGGTGACAGGAATTTGTTGTTTCATTGTAATGGATCAGCAGAGCACATTTGGTGTGCTTCAAGTTATACAAACTGATAGGTCTATTGGATCTCACTTCAAGGTTCCACCAGGGTGGATGAACTTGATATCAATGACATCACTTTCATTTTGGATATGCATTTATGAGTGTATCTACCTTCCTATAATGAGGATAATCAATAAAAGGGCTACAAGAAGAATGAGCATGGGATGCAGAATCAGAATTGGGATATTATTATCTATCCTATGTATGTTGGTAGCTGCAGTTGTTGAGAAGAAGCGTCGTGACACGGCTTTGAAACACAACTCGTTTGTTTCGCCTGTGAGCTTTGGTTTGCTTTTGCCGCAGTTTGCGTTGTCCGGTTTAAACGAAGCCTTTGCTGCTGTTGCTATAATGGAATTCTTCACCTTGCAAGTGCCGGAGTCTATGAGGACGGTTTCTGGTGCCATCTTCTTTTTGAGCTTGTCCATTGCAAACTACACTGGTTCCTTAATTGTCAACATCGTTCATAGAGCAACATCACATAAAGGGAAAAGACCTTGGTTAGGTGGTCAAGATTTAAATCATACTAGGCTTGATTACTATTATTATTTAATTGCTTCCATTGGAGTTTTGAATTTTATCTATTTCAATTTCTTTGCTTGCCATTATTTGATAAGTGGCAAGGAAATTGAGAAAGCTGAGGTGCAACCAATTGCTAGTGTGAAGGGAGAATCACATGAACATGAACAAGATGATGAGGAGAAGGTTTTGGATAGAGTAGGCACTAGATGAAGGGCAACTTGATCATACTCTCATGCTGCTAAAGTTTAAATTTCATAAACTCTAGTTCTCTTTTAGTTATTCTTAGATCTTTTTCCTTAGAGAAACACCATGTAGTTTAGTTTTGGTCTAGTTGTATATGATTTGCATCTGAAACCTTTTTATCTGGATTAGCTTAGAGATTAGATTTAAATTTGGTTACATTTAGCCTTCATTATTATAATTTGGTCAATCTGTTAAATTCATTTTCTTTCAAGAATACAAACTCAAATTTTAGTTTTTCCTAGACATTAGCCCCCACTTTTCACAATACATGTACATTGTATCAATGATCCAATTATCTGCATGTACATTGTATTGTCAACAACTTTCTCTGCTTCATCTTTCACCAATTTGATATCGGCTTCAATTGATGTCTCTGTAACATTACATTCCTCATCATATTGAACATTTTTAGCACCTCATTTACATAATTTCTTTCGTGTCGAATGGTTTCCCTTTCGGTTTTCACAAGTTTCCTTCCAAGAAAGTATGGCAATTCTTCTATATTAGCATTTCAAACCCAGACTTCATCAATCTCTTAAAATATTCAATCTCATTTTTTTTACGCTGCGAATTATCATTAAATCATCCATATATATGCACACTATGATTGATTCTTCACATAAATTCCAGATCTTTTGATAAATGTTGATTTTACATCCAATTGGGATAGTGACCATCCTTTAAAATTTGTCATTGCAACCACTAATGTAATTGTTTCATTTCTAGATACTGGAGCAAACATTTGTTGCATGTTAGTCTCGTCAATTTTCACATTATCAAACAATGAATAATTAATCTAACTGTTAGTGTTACTTTTCTATATCCAATCCTAAGTTTCATTCTCATCTACTACACCATATCTTCCAATCAAAAAGTTGTGTTAGGATGGATCAGTTAACCTATATATGCACATGTTGGATGATATCCAATCAATACAATTGGCATGCTTTTATCCTACAACTTTGTTCTTCTCTGAAAAGGCACATGATTGTAGTAACAAAGTGCACCAAAAGTATTCAAAAGATTCATTGATAGCTTTCTCCCACACCATGTCTCTAGCGGAACCACTCCTATCAATCTTTGTGTAGAACATTTGTTGAGAATATATATTGGTGCACACACAATTTCTCCCCAAAATGAACGTAGCAACACTTTCTCTTTAAACATGCTTCTTTCCATATCTAACACAATACTATTTTTCTCTCTGCAAGACCATTATGTTGATGTGTATAGGAAACAGTGATCTTTTGATGAATTCCATGCTCATTGCAGGATTTTTCAAATTCATTCGATGTGTAGTCCGTAGGATCTTGATGGACTTCTCACTATGATTTTCTATTTTCTGCTTAAAAAATTTAAACACATGAGATGAAATATTTTTTTACCTCCAAGTTATGGCATACACACTTCACATATCTTCTCATGTGCATTGGAAGTCCAATCACCATCTTCTAGGTTTTAAATTAATTTAAACTTCTAAGTTTAGATGGCCAAACTTGGAATATTATACCATTCACTCTTGGTTCTAGTCTTAAGTCAACTCATGTGTATTATTTGAAATTTTAAATATTTTTGATAGTCATGTTTAATACATTAAAGAATTTTCTTTTTCAAACAAGAGAAGAATCAAATATGAATTATTTTTATGGGATAATGCTGGATGTCGCGAGAAGGCGTATCACGAATCATCGCGAATGGTGTATATGGCACCTACTGCACCAACTTCACTACCAAAAGAATGATTTAATCACTCTAAATTCACTTTCTCTTCAAATGATGAACTTGGTCTCTATGATATTCTTTCTCACCTTCCATGCTTCTACGTTTACGAGACCAAGAGTACATCACCTCACCAAACACCAGCTATGATTTCATGAAAGCTTGCTAATGCTTATGAAGATACACATCTAGCTGAGTCTAATTGATGATATAGCTTCACGCTTACAATTGGAGAGAGCTATGACGGTGATTTATAGGTTGCTAGGAATGTTGCTTTCTAGACACGTGAAGGGTTCTCTTTTATTTTCTATAAAACACGTGCTCTTTTTTTGCCTTAATGTTCGTTATATTATGTGAAGGTTAAAGCATATATCTAAAGTGGTGAAGATAGAGAATTAAAATTAAAGATTTTTTATTTTTTTTAAGAAGATAAAATGAAATTTATTTAAAACACAAAAGAATCTTAGCAAACATAGGGAATGCTAAGTTAGAAGACTTAAAAAGCAATATACAACGAAAAAGTGTGTGTATGTATGCAGAATACCCAAACAAACACCCATGTATATCAAATATAAACTTTTACAAGCAAACCAAAAACACCTTCCACCAAGGTCCCTCGAAACCAATAAAAACTAAACACCAAATCAAGAAGCCGTCTCCAAAAACTAAAGTCTAAACGCCTGCGATATAGCAGAAACAAGTCTTATGTCAAACCGTTAAAAAAGTCTACAGAATTTTATTAAAGAAATTAAAATAAAAAGTTAAAATATTTATAGTGACAATATATATCAACCCTTTAATATTTTATGAACTTGAATAAGATTATCTAAAAGATTTTTCTATTTGAAACTATCTAAAAGAAATTTATGGAAACCAAAAAAGAATCGATGTGGATAGTAAAAGAATCGATTGAGTAATTGTAAGCCAATAGGCTATACATATAGCCCCACATCCTGATGTGATATTTTCTTGAGCTTCCCTGTTCAACTTTCTCTTTTTTACTTGGAAGAGTAGTCAACCAAACTTACATTTTCTCATTGGTGTATGATAATACTACATAAGTTTTAAATTAGAAGAAATTTTTTATCTTAAATTATAAATTATAAATTATAAGTTGTTTTACAATATCAACAAAATATTAATAACAATTTTTCTATTATACCCTTACATATTTATTATTGTTTATTTTTTTAATTCTTTTTTCCACACAATAATTAATAGTATTTCTTAATTTATGTGAAACGACGAAAATGACTTATAATTTAGAATGGAGGAGTATAGTTTATCTAATAGGAAAAAACTTACGTACAATTATTTAGGTGCTTTTGGTATGGTTCTTAACTAAATTCACCATGATTTCCTTAAATCCATAATTTTCTCAAAGTTTGTTATATCCAAAAAATTTGTATTTTTAGTTAAAAACCATACGAAAAGCACCTAAAGAATTGTAGGTAAGTTTTGTCTTATCTAATATATGCAATATTGTACATCTTAAAATAACTAAAAATATAAACTTTTTATTGAAAACAACAATCACTTATTGAAAATTTATATATTTAATATAAAATACATAAGTTCAAACTACAAATTTACTATTTTAAATTGCTTAACATATAAAAACTTGCCTACAATAGAAAAATCCATTCATTAGATATCAATGTGTTCACGTGGAGTATATTTTAAGTTGAAAATAACTAAACAAATTGTTTGTACCCTAAAAAAAATAAACAATAACTGTGAATTTGTTTTTTTTTTTCTTTTCTAACTAATTCATTGAAAATGGTTCAATATTTTAATTTGATTATGGAGTTGACGACAAAACTGCGGATTTAAAGTGGGAACAAACAATCAGAAATTTGTTAAATGACAGAATTGTGGTATCACAGCTAGTGCCTTTTGGAACACTCGTTGGATTTGTCAAATTTAATCCTGGTTCAAGCACCTTGGTTGATTATATTTTTTCTGGTCGAATTCAATATTAGTTTTTTTTTAAATAACTTTTACGTTGAATTTAATATTAGTTGATTGGTAATGATATTTATACATCTTTTATTTCTTTATAGTATTGGGTTTCTATCAATATATCATATTACACTTTCTATATTTTTATCTCTCTTATTATGCTCCTTCAAAAACAAAAACAAAAATCTCTCTTATTAAAAATCTTTCTTTAGTTTGCTAACTTAATTGATGTTTATTTATTAAAAAAAATCACTTAATTTGTTGAGTTTTGATCAAAATTTGATGTTTGTGTTTCAGCAAAACCGTGAACGATTTTGGTTCAGAAATTAGAGTTTGTTTCGACAAAAATCGAGGCACGGGGAAAGAAACCGTGGCTCGATTTTGAATAACGTTTAGTATTATATTGTGTACTGACGTGAAATTGTGGCACGATTTGATAGGGTCTGAAACTTTATTTAAGCACTCATTGACCCATTTGTTGAGAAAGCTTGATAAATCTCATGAAAACCAAAGGAGAGAGCTTTTAGAGTATTTAAATACTAAAGGTTAAGGGTCTTTGTGAGGAGGCTCTTGGGAGAGAGTTGATGGGAGAGATGGAAGCACATGACTTGAGAGTCTTTGTGAGCAACTTGGGTGAGTCTTGTGAAACCAAAAGAGAAGATCCTTAGAAAATCAAAGGTTAAGGGTTCGTTCTCTTTTGAAGGTTAGATTGTAGAGTTGGAAAACAATTGAGAAACACATCGGGAGAGTGAAAATCATTGAGTGTCTTGTTCATGAGAAAAGATTGAAAAATGGGTAGATATTATGTTTGTTCTTGAAGAGTTTGTTGAAACTAATTTCTTGTAACATTTTTGTATCTCTTCGTAAAGAACTGGTTGACACAGAAGTGGGTCATTGTTGGACCGAACTGGGTAAATAATTTGTTGGTGTTGTTCTCCCACTCTACTCTCTTTATCTTACTTATTCTTTAGTTTGATTGTGATTTTACTTAACCTTTAATTAGTTGCATGATTTTATCTAAATATTTTGTTCTTGCTTGTGGTTATTTTGGTTATCGGTGGCTATTAATACTTATTTCACAAATCTATACTTACTCCGGTCTCAAATATAAAAAAAAAATTCTTTTTTAGGTTCATTGAATAGTTAATGTATCTGGTTTACATTGTAAAACAGATACATTAATTATTTAATAAACCTAAAAAAAAGAATATTTTTTTATATTTGAGACCGGAGGGAGTATTTCATTACGTGGGTTTTTGTATCTGGTATAATTGATGCTTATAAAGTTAATGCATGCGGTGCAGGCTCGTCTTATATGTGGACAATAGTAGTTTCCAACCAAAACACGAGATACGACCAAATCTCATGTGGATGAAGACTTTTTTGTATATTAACTAGCAAAAGTGACTGAACGCAAACATCATACATGTCAAAACAAGGCATGATGCTGATGCCATGTGATGTTGCTGCCCCATTTATTTTAGGGTTAGATATGTTTTTGATTCTTATAAATATATAACTTTTTATTTTAATTTTTTTAAAAATTTCTTCAACTTTTAGTTTCTATAAAAGACAATTTATATGCAGCATTTCTATTTTTTTAATGATATTGTGCAAAAATATGTAGAATATTGTAAGAATCTCTAAAAATAATAGAATTTTTTAATAAAACATGAATTTTTAACCGTCAAAAATATAAAATTCATGTTTAATCCATGTTTTGTTAAAAAATTCTTTTTTTGAGATATTCTTATACTATTATAAACTTTTATGCACAATTTTATTTAAAAATATGAATTTTACATATGAGTTTACTTAAAAAGAGGGACTACCTGTGAAAATGGAAAACTTTCGAGGAGACTAAACGTTGAAGAAATTTTTTAGAGGAACTAAAACTAAAAATTAATATATTTATAAAGACTAAAAACATATTTAACTCTTTAAATTTTGCTTTACAGAATCAATGGGAATCTTCAATGTTGTATTGCACTCAAATGTTTCTGACAGGTGGCAATGGGAGCTGGACAAACATGATGGATACAAAGTCAGAGACGCGTATCAAGCGCTGACACACATGGCAGCCCCCACTCTTGATGTGATAGCGAATCTTGTCTGACATAAGCAGGTTCCTCTAAAAGTTTCCATTGTTGCGTGGTGGTTACTGAAAGACAGGTTACCAACTAAAATCAATCTCCAAAGGCGCGGTATTGCTCAGGTCACATACACTATGTGCGTTTCGGGGTGTGGTAAAGAGGAGTCCGTGTCACATTTGTTCCTACATTGTCATGTTTTCGGGTCTATCTGGCAGCATATTCGATCTTGGATTGGCGTGGCTGGTGTTGATACAGACAATGTCAGGGAGCATTTTCAGCAATTTATCCATTATTCAAAGGCTCGTCGTTCATTTTTACAATTATTATGGCTTTTGTGTGTTTGGCTGGTGTGGAATGAACGAAACAACAGATTGCTCAAAAACACTGAAACATCCATTGGATAGTTATTAGATAGAGCTAAATTTCACTCGTTGTGGTGGCTTAAAGCCAATAAAACCACTTTTGTGTACGGTTCTCAAAATTGGTGGTCGAACCCTTTATATTGTCTGGGTATCGATTGACCTTTATTTGCAATTATATTCTGTGACACTTTGTTTGCCGGGTTGGAACCTCTGGTACACCTTGTACTGAGGATTATCCATCGCCGTTGTTAATATATTTCATTTTGATTTCTTAAAAAAAAAAAAAGGAATCTTCAATGTCTTTTTTTATTTTTTCTTTCTAATCCACAATGTCTTTTTAGTTAGAGAAATGTGAAATATGAACTTTGACTCTCTTCTTAATATATTTTTATCATTGATTAAATTTTTTGAGAATGCTAACGAGTGTCCTTATGACATTGGTTAAAGTACTAAAAATAGCAAGTTTTTATTAATAAGTGGTGTAATTATTACACTGATTAAAGTAACAACTTGTATTTTCAAGACAAAATTTTCTTTAATAGATTTCTTAACCAACGTCTTAGGACAATCGTTAGCAAAACCCTAAATTTTAATGAGTTTTGCATGTATCGATTCTATAAATGTTTATGTATGAATAAAGATAAATATCAATTTTTTAAAATATTCCTCTACTCTTAAGATCTTCTCTATTTTAAACCGGAGCAAAATATCTTCACAATAAAATTTTAATTTAAAAACAAACAATGATTGTATTAAAGGTCACTATCATTCATATTATAGAAGTTAAATGAACTACTTCTATACTTCTCCACTTAAGTTAAATGAACTAACTTAAAGATATCTAATGTACTCAACATACATGTAATAAAACAAACTTAAGTGGAGAAGATTTATACAAAATTAAAAATAAATGATCTATTTGAAAGAAAAAAAATACACAAACGACTAATCTAATACAATAAGTAATTTTAAAAGACTCTGAAAAGCAAACTTTGCCTAAAAATATCAAAGAATCCTAGGTTGTTATTTAATTAATCATCGAAAATAAAAATGTGATGTTCTTATTTCTTGGAGTTATTCTGACCGTGGAGTGTACTCGCGGTTTTTGACAAATTAAAGGTTGGTCTTTCCTCGTGGCTCTGACTATAAATCCATGGAGACACACAACAAATCTGATGGAGGAGAAATAAGATTGGATTGGAAAACTATGGGTGGTGGCTGTTGAACAAATTTAAAACGAGTCTTTTGGATAAAGTTGCAATGGAATCCAATCATATAACTACAAAAATGGAGTTAGAATATTCTCAATCTATGATTTTTCAATTTTTTATTTAGTGAGATAAAACACCGAAAAAGTAAAAAAATAATTGATGATGATAGGATCCACTTAGACCCACAACTTATTTATTGTGTGTATCTCTTTATAAATGATATCTTTAATTTATTTTTATAATGAAGATTATCCTTAGTTATGAGAAGAGTGTGAGATTATTTGTCCTAAGAGGCTAACACATACAAATCTCAATCATTCATAGGCGAAAAAGGGTGTCAATATGCTATGTTCGATAAAAAAAAAATAATGAATAACAGATCAGTTTATAGTGGACAATTGATAAGTTAATTTATAGTTGATAGCATATAAGTTATCCGATTGATTTGTAGTGTTTGATAAAATTAACGAACTAGTTTATAGATATGAAATGACATAAAAGTGATGTATTTAATGAGTAGTTAATTTTTTCAATTAAGATTACAAGGATAAAATTGAGATAAATGATGATAAGTTATAAGCTTTAGGTTATAAGTTACTTAGATTAACTTACGCTATAAACTAATTAAAAAAAAAGTTATAAACGAGTTAAGATCCTCTCCATTCATTATTCTCTCCATTTCATCCATTTGGGGAGATATAGACACAAAAAAATTTCGAAAAACTAAAAAGTAATTAATGACGGTGAGACCCAGTTAATAGTAGGACTCACTATCTATTTTATGTGTCTATCTCTCTCCAAATTGCATCATTCATTTATTATAACAAATGGAGAGGATCTTTACCCATTTTAAACTCATGGCAAAGTGAGGGATACCTAAGGAGTCAAATGAGCCATAAGATATAAATTCAAAATTATGTCTTACCAAATAGACTCTATATTACCGTCCTAAGTCATATGTATGCCACACCCGAAATTTTTTATTGGTAATTAATGATAAAATGATGAAAAATAATTAATTGAAAAACTAAAATTAAAAGAACACACGTTATATCAAAATATAATATTTTTTATATAAAGTCAAAATAATTTTTTTATAGTGTCTAATATCATTCTTATTGTTGTTGATTGTTCCTCGTACTTTGTGGATTGTTTATATTTTATTGAGATTTAATTAACTTTTAATAGATAATTTAAATAATATTATTAAATGATAAAATAGTTGAAATGAATGGTAAAAAGGAAGATAAAAATCAGCATAAAAGATATAATCCCTTAATATATTGCCATAAATAGATTGAAAAAATACAGTTAATATTGCATGTGAAGTACAAATTATGAATTACTTCCTCCATTTTATGATAATTTTTCTACGGATACTTCCTTCATTTTATGATATTTGTTGTATTTAACCATTTTCCACTATTAAGAAAAATATAGTAAATAAAATAATAATTTTACGCAAGTATCCTCGTTAGTTTTTTTTTTTTTTTTGACAAAATCCACGTTAGCTATTAATGTATTTCTATCATTATTATTATTTTTGGTGAAAATATACCTATTATTATAAATAAAAAATAGAGAATGATAAGAACAACTTTTTTACATGTTTAGATGCCTGAACCAAATTTTATAATGAGACTTTTTAAAATTAAAAAAAATAAAATTAACGCTTACAAAAATAAAATAATTTTTCTTACTGAGGTTTTTGAACATGGGTCAAGTTGTCTAGAATGACATACAATTTATGATTGGAAGAGTATTTAGTATAGTTTACATTTTTTATTCGATGCTATAATGATTTAATTGATTGAATTTTTTTTAAGAAGGATTTAATTGATTGATGAACAGACAATGTAAATAGGGATTACACTGTCAAACAAATATAACGGTAAGATAATTAAAAATATTTGACTGTTGTGATTTCTCTATAAAAAAATATAGTTTGTGATTTTTTTGGTACAAAATAATTTGTGGTGATTTATCAATAATTTTAAAAGTTTAATACCGACATGCATATAAAAATTAATCTCAGCCTAATTTATTGGAAGAAAATTTAAAAACACTACGTCACTTGGCTCAAATGTAACTTCAAGCGGGACAATATAAGAGCACACCGCCTTTAGTATCATCCCATGAATGATGAATCAATAATTCCAAAACCTTAGGAAGAAGTTTTTATTCTTTACTAAACTAGTTATTTACTTAGTTGGATATTCATGAACAAAAAAGACACATCAATGGAGAAAAGTGACAAAGAAAGTGTGGAAAACAAGCAAGTTTCAAATATCAACTATAGAGGATGGAAGGTCATGCCCTTCATCATTGGTAAGCAAAATGATTAATTAATATATTTCATGTTACTCTTATTGTTCAACATGAATTTTGAGTATTAATTAATTTGCATATCATGCAGGAAATGAAACATTTGAGAAGCTAGGAGCCATTGGCACCTTAGCAAACCTCTTAGTCTATCTTACATCAGTCTTCAACCTTAGCAGTATTACAGCCACAAATATTGTCAATATCTTCAATGGAAGTGCTAATCTAGTTACCTTGCTAGGAGCTTTTCTATGTGATACTTATTTTGGACGCTACAAAACTCTTGGATTCTGCACATTTGCTTCCTTTCTGGTATTAATTATAACAATCTTAGCAGTAATTGTATTAAAATTAAGACTACAATTCATCACCGCAAAAAAGTTATAATTGTCTCTTCAACAAAATTTTAAAAAAGTACTACAATCGCGTCTCGCGACCATATCAGATCAGATATATTTGATCACAATATTTTGTAATATTAAAAGTTGTTAGAATTATTTGAATATTGTGTAAGGTACGTGATTAAAGTTAGTTATTGATTAGAAGCTAACTAGTTAAAACTAATTTCCAACAAATCATAATTAATTTGTAACTACCTTAAACAATATTCAACTAATTCATCAACGTCAACAAGGTGTTAACTCAGGAGACAAAATTCAAATCTCTTCAGAGACGGTTGTAAAAAAATTCAAATAATTCTAATGAATATTTCATTTGTATCATGTAACTCTTTGATTTTGAAACAGGGGTTGCTTGTTATACAACTAACAGCATGGATTAAAAGCATGCATCCACCAGAATGTGGAAATGAGAAAAGCACATGCATAGGACCAAGTACAGGACAAATGTCATTTCTACTACTTGGATTTGGACTTATGATAGTAGGAGCTGCAGGGATTAGACCTTGTAACTTAGCATTTGGAGCTGATCAATTCAACCCAAACACTGATTCAGGAAAGAAAGGAATCAATAGTTTCTTCAATTGGTATTTTTTTACCTTCACTTTTGCACAAATGGTTTCTCTGTCAGTAATTGTTTATATACAAGTAACTGTGAGTTGGGCACTTGGTCTTGGAATTCCTGCTGGTTTGATGCTGTTTTCATGTATTGTTTATTTCACTGGAAGTAAATATTATGTGAAGGTTAAAGCAACAGGTAGTCCTGTAACAAATATTGTTCAAGTTATATATGTGGCTATAAAGAAAAGGAAACTCAATCTACAAGAGGATGAGTATTCATTGGTTTCTCTTTTTAGCTATATATCTCCTCACTCTATCAACTCCAAGCTTCCTCATACACCTCAATTCAGGTAACCATTAGTCAATGTAATGTATTTTTACTGCCTTACTAAATAGAACTTTTTTACAATTAAATTAGTTTTACCATCCAAAAATGATTAACTACGCAACTTGTTGCCCCTTTGCTTTTCATTCAGGTTTAAATAACTTCTATTTCATTGAATTTTTTTTGGCTTATGCTTATAAAAAAAAAGTAATTTAATTGGCTTATATGTTGGCGAGTGTAGGGACCATTACGAGCAATAATTTGACATCTTTATCCCAAATCTTATGATATTGAGTATATATGTTATTTCTCTTATTTGTCCTTTATTTAGTTCATTCTTAGTTGACATGGGGCTAACCACTCAACATATTCAAGAGATGGACTACAAAAAGAGAGTTTAACAACACATCTCTATCCAAAATCTTGAGTCATTGAATATATATGTATTAACTCGCTTTTTTATATCATTCATTTAACTAATTCCTAATCAATGTGAGACTAACACCCAAATTTAAATTCCAAGGTATCCACGTTTGTGCAAGTGTTTAAACATATGAAAATAGATCATGACATTTTTATTTTATTTCAATAAACTCTCTTGGATAGACTATAAAACACCTAGCAACCTATATGAGAACCGTTTGACCACATGTTATATTTGATCATGTGAGATTTCAGATAAATAAATATGAGTCGTTGAACTGAATGAATTAGACCGATGAAATTTGGTGTCAACGGATCCCGACTCATATATGTATGTATATTTTTAATTAAGTTGTTCGCTCAAACACACTTTTAACCTTTGAGTAAAAAAGTAACTTGTATATAAGTGATTATAAGCTGCTCTTATACCCATATATCATTTTAGAGTTTAGGTTGAACCTAACTCAACCCTATAAGACCAGCTTGTTCGGTGATGATAGTTCACCGATTATAAACATATTTTCATGTCATATTTAATCCATTTAACAGTTTATGCAAACAAAATCTTACTGTTTTTTAATTTCTTCATAGAGTGATTGGTTCTGAAAAATATTTATATTAATCAATAGGTTCCTTGACAAAGCAGCTGCTATAACCCCACAAGACAAAATAAACCCTGACGGTTCTGCATCTGATCCATGGAATATATGCAGTATACAACAAGTGGAAGAAGTGAAATGCTTACTAAGAGTTCTACCAATTTGGGTTTCAGGCATACTCTACTACGTTGCAATAGTCCAACAAAACACAGTGCTAGTCTTCCAAGCACTTCAATCGGACCGAACCTTTTTCAACACAAATTTCAAAATCCCCGCAGCTTCTTACATTATCTTCACGATGTTAAGCCTAACGATATGGTTACCAATCTACGACAGAAAAATCGTACCAACAATGAGAAAACTCACCGGAAAAGAAGGCGGAATCACACTTCTACAAAGAATGGGAATCGGAATGTTTATTGTTATACTATGTACGTTAGTATCTGGTGTGGTAGAATGGAAAAGAAGGACCATGGCTATTAATAATCCTATAGGATTTGAACCGAGAAAAGGCGCGATTTCTTCCATGTCAGGAATGTGGTTGATTCCTCAGTTAACACTAGCAGGATTTTCTGATGCATTTACTTTGGTTGGACAAGTTGAATTTTACTACAAACAGTTTCCTGAGAATATGAGAAGTCTTGCAGGGTCACTGTTTTTTTGTGGCTTGGCACTATCAAGTTATTTTAGTAGTTTGTTGATTACAATTATTCATAGTTTGACGGTTAAATCTGCAACAGGGAATTGGTTACCACAGGATTTGAACGAAGGGAGATTGGATTACTTTTATTACATGATTACTGGTTTGGAAGTTGTTAATTTAGGTTACTTTGTATTGTGTTCTAGCTGGTATAGGTACAAAGGGAATGATGGTACTGATCAAGGTAGTGGTGTTGAACTTGATCAAGTGTCTAAACAGTCTGAAACAAAGATTAGTGGTGTTTAGTGATTAAGTTCTAATTAGTTGATGGTATCAGAACTTTGAAATAAAGCTTCTGGTCCACCATAGTAAAAAAAAATTGGTACAATCCACCATAGTATTTATTAGAATTAGAAAGAAAAATAAGGTGTTTTTTCTTGGAAAAATAAAGAATTATATATGAATTTTCTCTTGTTATGATTGTATATGGAATGGAAGGAGTGCCGGCAACACTCTCTTGTTTCTAGCACTTTGTATGTGGATATAATTTTAGGATGATCTATCATTCTTTTTTTAAAAGAAATTTGCATTGTGTTTTCTTTTTTATAAATTGCATCACAAGGAATATTCTTATTAAATTTCGAGCATTAATTTATCATGTTGTATGAGAGTCACCCTGTTTGCTATATAAAATCTTCATCAGTTATTGCACTTTATTTTACTATTATGATAAATTAAAGAGGAAATTATAGTTAGCAAGTATATTTAGAGTACTTGTAAAAATATTTGTTAAAACAGATTTTTTTTTCCAACCCTATTTTTGCCAAAAAACACAAAAATGTCCTACATTTTCAGATTCTTCCGGTACCATTCTACTTGGAGTTGCAGGGTACCTCAAAAGTGACGAAAATTTTTGTCCTTATTATACCCCACAACTCCAAGTTGCGGGGTAGTTTCTTTATTATTTTTTTCGAAATTTTTAACTACCACTACATCTTGACTTGCGTGGTATTTTTGGAGTTTTTTTTAAAAAATTTTAAATACCCCACAACTTGGGGTAGAGTGGTATAATAAGGACAAAATTTTCACATGCATAATTTTCCATTCTTGCATGCATAATATAAAAAAATAATAAAAATAACTTAATTTTAATAAACTGATAAAAATTATATAACAAATAAAATTACCATAAAATCTACAATTATAATAAATGCCCTGTTGTCCCACACCCTCATCTTCGACGATTTCTTCCACGATTTACTTGAGGGTCATGTTGGTCTTCGTCATTGTTATCTGTAGTTGATTGTATCTGACTACCATAACTTAACGACAACGACACATCGTGTTCCCTTGTTGGCCATCCCAATCCAGAAATTGTTCATTAGAGTTCAACGAAGCTGGAGAGAATTGAGATAGTAGGTTTGTTGGTTTTGGTGGGTAGTTATAGTTTTGGTTGATGTACATTGGGTATTGTGGGGGTAATTGGTGTTGGACAGTCCAGCTCGGTTTGGGTCATTATAGGAGAAGAAGTTGTTGTTGGACGTGCTAGCTTGGTTTAGGTCATTGTAACCAAAGTTTGACATTGAATTTTGTTGGTAAGTTGACTGATAATGAGGCTCATATGCATTTCTTGGGGATGTTGACTGATAATGGGGCTCATATGCTCCACTTCAATGTCTCTTTCAAGAGTCTTACAATCATACCTTAACTTCGAGTCATTGTGGACATCATCCAACGAGTAGTACGGCTCTACATGTACAATATGTTTCACCCTTCGAGAAATTTTATGTTATATAATTTTTATTAGTTTATTAAAATTAAGTTATTTTTATTATTTTTTTTATATTATGCATGCAAGAACGGAAAACTATGCATGTGAAAATTTTGTCCTTATTATACCACTTACCCCAAGTTGTAGGGTATTTAAAATTTAAAAAAAAAACCCAAAAATACCACACAAGTCAAGATGTAGTGGTAGTTAAAAATTTTGAAAAAAATAAATAAAGAAACTACCCCGCAACTTGGAGTTGTGGGGTATAATAAGGACAAAATCTTTCGTCACTTTTGAGGGTACCACTCTACTTGGAGGAGTAGAGTGGTACCAGAGGAATCTGAAAAAGTAGGACAATTCTTGCAATTTTTTAAAAAAGTATGGTATTTTTGTGTTTTTTTACAAAAAAGTAGGGTAGTAAAAAAAAAAATCGTTAAAACAAGAAATTGTCCGGCGTAAAGAGAAGACATCGTGATGAATAACTGTTTCACACATAATGAGGTTCAAATGTCTAAGTCTAACATGTTGTGAGATTCAAACTTTACTTAATTGAATTTCTCTTTACTGAGATTTGGGTTCTATAAAGGTGGTGTTCATTCTACATACCATTTAATGTAATCATACTAGAATCGCAAAGGAAAATAGGACTGGTTTTGATATTCTTTTGGATAAATCAACCTCTGGTACAACGCAGAAGCATTACAATTGAATTGTATAAAAAATAAGAAAAGACATAGAAGAAGAATCTCAGAAAGAAGAGAATTGATCCCACATATTTCACACACCATTTCTATTTCCCTTCTCATTCTTATAACCCCTTACACATAAGCCTTCATGTGTGACGTGGCAGTTTATTATCCAAGTTCAATACATTTAACTTGTCGATGGCCATTAAAAAAATAATTTAACTTGTGGATGCGAGTCTACAACTTTATCATAATTATATTTAAGACCCGATCAAGTATTATTATTATTTTGAACGACAAGGAAAAAAAACTACAAATGTAGCAAGATTATAAAGAATAGACAAAGTATAAGTAGTACTAGAATCGTTAACACAAGGGGTACTCTATCTGTCCAACCAAGAGAAGTACAAGGGGTACTAATCACAAACAACAAAAACCCACCAAAGCTCCAACTCAAGTCAGTTCCGAACAATACAATTCTAGGATTAACCCACCACTCACAAAATAAGGAAGGCAATCCCCTACCCTTCATAAGGAACCATTGCCAAGAAACATGTTTGATTTTGGCCTTAAAATCCCCTCACATCTAGCTCTCCAAATGGACCAAAGAGTAACATGCCAAACCAACATCAACTATTTACGCTCCCTACCTTTCCTCGAAAACAAGCACCAACTTTGGAACAAATTAAGGAGGTTTCCTGATAACATCAACACCACTCTTTTTTTTTGGTACAAAACATCAACACCACTTTAACACTCTACTTAAGGGAGCATTACTATTAGAAAATATATCTATAGATATCGAAGCTCTATACTAACTCACGAGATAATTATAGGATCGCAAAACTAAATCTATAATGCTTAGAGTTAGAGACACACACGTACAAGAACACTTTTAATTATTAAAAGCAATATCTCATTGTCTATATCTAAACTTTATGGATTTGGTCTTGTAACTATACAAGAATATCTCCTAAGTCCTAACTTACACTTTGAGGGAAGAAAATGCTTGCTATGATATAGGGACATCTTTCTCAATTACTTTCACTAATTTTAAATAAACTAAAAATCAGTTAAATACAAGAAGCAACTCTTATATAAACACAAATCTAACTAAAATTTATTTGGACATACACATAGATAAAATTGAAAAGTAAAATAATATTAACTGATGTGATATAATTATTTCTCTTTTAAATTTTATTATTTGTTTTGAATTAAGAATTTTTAGTGAAATTAATCAGAATAATTTTGTCTATATAATATAAGCATGTATATATTTTATCCATCCTAGAATAGGTGTACATTGGGGCTTGAGTTGAGCCTGTGTGTTCATGTTCTTCCTTCCGCTTTCAGCAACATCAACACACTCTTATTTCAGGTACGATTTCCTGCCATTAATCTCCATTACCTTATATTGTTTTTCTCCTTATTTATTTAGACGCATCATTTTAAGTTTTAACAACTATATAGTTGACTTCCATTTTTAATTCTATTTTTATTTCTTTCTTTCTTTCTTTCTGGGTTTTATCAAGTTTACAATCATATTCCACGCTTCTATAAAATTTCTCATGAGGTAGTATTTACGTTGAATTAATTGAGCAGTTATAATTTGCAATAACACTTTTCAGAAATTTCTGATGCGATCTTGTTTAGGTTTTGTTTTTTTTTAGTTT
>Ga0315913_1002962_pt1 | contig 20223 bp, 18 predicted proteins | sample MpolsnodulesMG_FD_207736 | JGI IMG/M metagenome (GOLD analysis project Ga0315913, IMG submission 207736) | Medicago polymorpha root nodule microbial communities from Los Angeles, California, United States - small nodules | ecosystem: Host-associated > Plants > Roots > Nodule | place: USA... | reverse complement strand
GTTTGTTCTTTGCTCCTAAAGCTCGTTTCATAGAACGGTGCCATGCGAGGTAGTTAGAACCATCAAGAAGAGGTGCAACTAACACAAAACTAGGACTCTCACTAGGATGCACATAGTAAGGTGAATCAGTGTTCGATTGAACAACCTGAGGTGCTTGACGTGGAGGCATGATGAAGAAGAAGCAGAAAAATACCAGAAATTGAAGAACAGAGTATGAAGAATGAATAAAGAAGATGATGCATGAAGCGGTGAAAAGAGGAAAAAACAAGGAATCTCAAAGCGAAATTAAGATCGAAACAAGAAGAAAGGGAGAAGAATCAATGTGATTCGTCACGAAATCAACGAAGAACGAGAAAGCTTGAAGAAGCTTGAAGCACACGCATCAATGGCGGAAGCTAACTGAATCGTAACAAACTCCTCTCAAGGAGAGAGAGAGTAAAACTGATACCATATTATCAAATGGAATGAAAGAGGGAAAATTCTTATTATTGATCAAAGTGTTCCACACATATATATAGAGTTCAAGCATAAGCGATGTAACTAACTCAACCAACAAAGGAAGAATGAAGTACAAAGACTAAAATGCCCTCTAACAATTACTTGGGCTGCAAGCTATCTACTTTATTGTGTTTATTTTCTTCTATGTTTAATATATACATTGATGAAATAACTTTTTTTTTTGAAGGAACATTGATGACATATTCTTATCTAAGCCACCTCATCTGTGATTTTTGCCACTAGATGCTACAATTTAGTTTGGAGAGGTTGAACAATTTTGATGTTGTCTCTCTCTTGAACTTAATCTCATCTTCAGAAAGTGATGTGTTTTCTCCCTTTAATTCAAAAGTGATGACTGCCTTCATCAATTCCTCAATCTCCCCCGTCCAATTTTCACTATGATTCTTGTGCCGATTAGATGGTACTTGATTAGCTTAAAAAAATTAAGTACATAGGCCGGTCCTTGTATTTTAAAGTTTTTCCACTTTTCTTTTTACAAATTTATGGTATCTCTCCATGTCACTCCAACACTTGAGCATTGTAAAAGGTTTCGGTCCCTACGGACACACATAGTAAGACGAGCAACAATCTAATTTCGATCAAGTGAACCTCCTGCCTTTCAAAGGTAGGTCAACCAATTCTGAATTCGAAATGAAAGAATCAAATTCAATCATCTATTTCCTTCTGTTAAACTCGCCCACTCCCTTCCTGTATACTTCATTTCAAATTGAGTTGAAATTCCAAAACACACACCACATAATCCATGGTCTTGTTGAAAACAAGTATAACAACTTTATTCACCACAATATCTTCCTCCCCACATCACAAGGAGCATATACATTCACTATTGATACCAGAAGAATGTCTTTGCTCACATTTACCTTTTAAACATATAAAATGTTCTTCTACCCACCCAAAGCCTACACATTGTTTTTTTGTCCATCTCTGCCATTTTTGTTTCTTGCACATAAAGCATGCCTTAATTATTCTTCCTAAACAATTGGGACACATCCTTCTTTTTTGCTGCACCCCCTAAACATCGTACATTATGGCTAATAATCTTCATATTCATCAACAATTCTCATTTTTTCAACACCCCAATAAACGATCCCTAACAGGCTAACACCCCTCATTTTTTGTTTTTCTCTCTGTTTTCCTTTTTAATTTAAGATGAGGTGCTTTCTTTTTAATCGTTCCCAGCATCCTGATTCGTTCCATTCAGACAAGGTTCCACAGTGAATGAGACAACAATTGGTGATTTTGGAAAATCTGAATTTTCTTCCATAAAATTACAACAATATTGTAAGGTTAAAAAAAATGCACTTCCAAGCATTATGTCATTATACGGTGGTGTTAAATACGATGTCAACTTCTTGACATTTAAAACAGATCACCAAAACAATGAAAGGTTAAATCTGGTTGTGTTTTCTCATCAAGTGGCATGAATGGGTCTACATATAAAACCAATGTCTAAACAGAAAAACTTAATGTAGAAGATATGAATTTACTCTTGCTCTTCACCTCAATCACTTCCTTTCATTCTATGTGCGTAGAAAGAATTGAACTATAGTATTATGTAAACTATCATTAACGCTTCATTGTAAATATGAAAACTATATAAGTAGAACTTCAAAGTATCATGAAGGGAATTCGCTATCCATCCTATTGCATTAAGGATATAAAGAAACTGACATAGGCAAATCAAACTAAGACTTAATATGGACACAAACTTTGGAGTTCATTGTTCTTAATTTCTATAGCAACTTCACTATATTTAATAACAAATACACCAACCTTGTTCTCTTTCAAAATGGTTAAAGTAAACACTAAACACAAAACGCCCAATATATGTTGTAGTATAAATTAAAAACAATTGAGACGATTTCAGAAGTACCTATATCAAACTAATATTTATTGTTCTATTCAGAAAATAAATGAGCACACTGTATTTAACTGTTAAATAAATATAGCATCAAAACAATAGTGTTGGTGATTTCACATGAGACATTATTCATATATTTGCTAAAAGCGGTGATTCCTAGAGCTTTCTGTCTTGAATAAGTGAATCCCCATACCAATAAAAAATATAATACATGTAGTTATTCTTCAGATGATATATATAGTCTTGTTCATATACTATCTTTTCTGGAAGTTGAAGAATTTGATGCCAAACGCGAACACAAATGCAAAGAGGAGAACACAGCCTAAATGAGCAACAGCAACTTGTGGAAGGAAATCATGATCATAACCCCAATTTTGCTTCAAGAATTCCTTCAGTTCCATGCTTCCAGCTCCTGGTATCACTATTTCTGTATTCTTGTTACCTAGCTGTGAGGTTATAAGGCCATATAGTGTCCATGCAACAGGAGAAGCCCAATAGTACCATCTCCACCATATAGGAATTTGCTGTATGTCATACAGTAGAAAAATGAAATATATGTATGTTTCGATATTAAAAAGATTTAATGCAGTTTTAGTCAAACAATTTTCAGCAGTTCAAGATTTGAGTTCATCTATTTTGAAATAAAAAAGTATAGTCCTTGAATTTTTTCACGCCGTTGGATTTGAGATTGAAAATGCATTTAAGCCTATTAAAATAAGAAAGACACAACGAAAATAAAAACTAAATATCAAAAGGGTAGTCACTTACCATCCTAGGAATGACAAAACCAGAGAACAAGTTCCAAAAACTCAAAAAGAAGAACATGCAAATGCCAGCAACAACGTCGTCTGGTGTTAGTGAAACAATCATCATTCCATAAAATGTGAAGTAGATAAAACTCATCAGTATGTAGTAGAAAAACCATAAGAAGTTTGCTGCCTTCCATTCAAACCCAATCATGGAGTAAATGATTAGTGCATAAATGGTTGTTTGAATTGCGTTATAAATTGTCTCAACTGCCATCTGCATTATCAATAAATTGATTTTAGTTTAGATTCAATAATAAATCTAAAAGGAATTTTTTAGGCACTGTTAAGTTTGAGAAAACGATTTTTTTTCATTTCCTGATTTTAAGGATTAGTATGGGAACTTTCCCTGTACAAAATCTTTAAAACATGAAATGGAGTGAAAACCGAGTGCCATTTTTGATTAAAAGTGAAAAAAAAGAAACAATATGAAAATACTTTCTCAAACCATATAGATTATTTTTTGCATAATACATAAAAAAAAAAAGTTGATGGAATTTCCTTTCTTTTTATACCTGACCAAATGCATAAGGTAATGCAGAATACATTCCTGCTGCTCTTTCCCGATAGAATATCGTTCTTGCAATCGAAACAACTGGTTGTACGGTCATAGAATTCGTAGTGCCCAGAAAAAACACAGTAGAGTACATGGCTCCCAAAAGATTCAGTAAGTCTTGTTGTGTTTTGCTGCCAAATAATTTTTGTTAAGCACAAGTTAAAACTGAATATTAGTGAAGTGCAATATGACTTGTTAGAATACCAAACACCATCAATAAGGAAAAATTGAGTGAATATGCATTTTTAAGACTTACGTCCTTTTGCCCTGCTTCCAAAATATTAGACCAAACAATACTCCGATGATTATGGTCATCAAGAATCGGACGGCATTATATTGAGAATGTCTCCAATAGGACAAATGTTGTTTCCAAAAGTTAGCTTTGCATTGAACAAAAAATGATTGCGAATATTTGGTTGGGAAGTACAAGTCATTCGAATCTGGTGCAGGAGTATTGAGGTCGTTTATAAGTTCTTGGTTCCTCCTAATGAAAGTACAAGGAGAACAGGGGTTATAAAGCTAGAATTTTTGTACCTTGTATTGTAACTTAAGGAAACATAGTTACAACAAAAAAAAAACTTACTGGTAAAGGGTAGAGGTTTTATAAATCTCTGCAAAATCTACTTCTAGTTGAGCCTCAATTGAAGCAGAGCTGACCTCCAGCATCCATGTGGCCGGATTATAACCATCCTTGATTTTTTGAACCCCTGAGATAGCCTGAAGTCTGGATACATTAGATGAAGTTATTTAGATCTATAATAAAGACTTCAAAGATGGTAGACTTGTAAAAACTTCAAAGTTTTCAATGCTCACTTCAAAATATTCTACAAGCTTATGCGAGTGGCGGCCGAGAGGTCCAGCGTAGATAACTTGTCCTCCTCTTTTCATCAACAATAGCTGTGGTAACAGAAATAAAAGTTCAAGTTGCACAATAATAAACAACCAGGGAAAGAAATAGCCTAGAAACTTTGAACTCTAGACTTGCCTCATCAAAAGCTTCAAAAATGTCTATACTTGGTTGATGAATTGTGCAAACAACAGTTCTCCCTGTATCTACTGTATTTCTCACGGTTCGCATAACGATTGCAGCGGCTCTAGCATCGAGGCCTGATGTTGGTTCATCCATGAAGATGATTGAAGGGTTGGCAACAAGCTCAACAGCGATAGTAAGCCTCTTCCTTTGTTCTGTTGATAGACCATCCACACCTGGAAGGCCCACGAGAGCATCTCTAAGTGGTTGAAGTTCTACCAACTCCATCACTTCTTCAACAAACATCTACATCAACAATAGAAATCAGAAACTAAATCAAAATTGTATTATAAAAGAATTGAATCAGACTTAAGATGACAGCCTGTACCAACAAACCTTTCTAGTTTCTGCCTTAACATCTGAAGCAAGACGAAGCCAGGCAGAAAACAATAGTGATTCATAGACAGTGACATGTGGAGAATGAATGTCATTCTGTTCGCAGTAACCGCTTATTCGAGCGAATGTTGCTTGGTTCTTTGGGTAACCAGATATGCTGATATTTCCTTCGATGTATCCACCTGTTTTTCTTCCAGCTAATACATCCATGAGGGTTGTCTTTCCAGCACCACTAACACCTACAAGTGCTGTTAATATTCCTGGTCTAAAAGAACCACTAACATCTTGTAGTAATTGAAGTTTATCCTTAATTATTCCTCGACTCTTCATTTCCTGATACCATAAAAGTCATATAAAAAGGCTCATATATTTAGTGAAAAATCTAATAATTTTGATGGAAACATAAATTATAAAGAACATATTTACATGATCCAAGTGAAAGACAGGAAAACTTCATTTATATATACACTCACAAATGCTAAGCTCCTAATGAGTTCAAAATGGAAGTATACATGTTTGGTGATGTTACATAGTACAAAAGCATAGAAAAATGCACTTAGAATTGAGTAACTTACGTCTGGCATGTCTACGTAGTAGCTAATATGATTGAATGCCATTGAAAGAGGTTGAAATGGTAGCACCATTCCTCTTCTCGGTTGGTTCGATGAACTCATTATTTCTGAAGAGTTTCTCACTTCCATGTTGGTACCTGTTAAAATATTGCCGCAAAACCAAGAAAATGACTTGTATTTAAAGTTTTGGAACACTCATATCTATCTTTAATTATTGCAACTAAACTAAAACATGTCTATGAATCAAAGTTAAAGCTGCTAATTAGTAACACACATTTCTATAAATAACAATGAGATACACTTAGAATCACCGAGAAATAAGGGGTAAAAATATTAGTATAGATGCAAACCTTCAAGAGGATGGTGTCTAGAGGATGGATTTCCATTCTTCTTGTCATCTTCATCCACAGTGACTGCTTTCGAATCAGCTAATGCTGAAATTTTCATTTAACATCAAAAGTGTTTAGCAACCATGAAATTTTTTTCAATTACAGACAATGAATATAAAAAGAATATAACTTACGGTTCAAATAAGTTAACGCAAGAATGAAGAGAAGGTTGAAGAGAAGAGAAAACCCAATCAAGGCTCCAATGCAGATCCAATACCAATATTCTTCTGTATACAAGCCTCTGGCTTTGAGAAGTACTTTTCCAACTGTTGGTGCATCAATTCTTGTGTCTGTATTTGGCTTAAAAAGATTAAAAAAAGGGATAGTTCATATATCATTAATAGAAGTGACTATTTAACTAACATTGGACACAAATGTCTTTGTTGTTTGTAAGTACATTAAGGCAGTGACAAACAAGAATGGCGAAATTAAATTCTTACTGTACTCCATCTTTTGTCTAAGAATTCATTAATTGTTATGGCATTCTGGCCATACATTATAGGAGATATATAATAGCCCCATATCATCCATGGCTTAATGTCGTCTACAAGAACAAAAGAAAATACGTTACAATCAGTATTAGTTCGAACTATTGAACACACCACTTGGTTAACACAAGTGGTTAGTGTGCAGTGTGTCGAATGTTCTACATGAAGTGATCAATTATTTACCTTTAGCAACAATGAAACCTCCTAGCACAAATATCACTAGCAAGGTCAAGGTACCCAATGAATTAGCAACAACTAGTGATCTACCAACTGCAGCGACGAACCGAAATAAAGAAAGAGCCATCTGATGAATGCCGAACAATGCCAAGAATTGTCGGAAAAATCTGATCAAATAGACAAGAAATTATCATTCTACTTTTTAAAACTTGTTGATGCCAAAACACACTAATGCACTAACACAGACAGCAAACCGGAAATAATTTGAAGAAAATAAAGGGTTGAATGTATATAGTTGATAGAAGTAAACTCATATTACCTGCTAGCAGATGGAGCAAACCCAACTGTAAAATATGTAAGGACAATCCATATCAATGATTCCAAAAAGGAGATAGGGATCCTAAGAATCCATATAGGTAATCCAAATGCCCATGCCGGGTAAAACAAGAAATCCCTCTGTTTGTGGAACACAGGAAGCCTAGCAACTGTCATGTATACTTCTGCCAACCCATTAAACATCACATTTATCAGTGTGAAGAATAATGCACCGTAGAATTTTTGTCCATCTTGAACAGTACCAACCGGCATCTTTGTTCTAAAGAACACAGTAAAAGTAATAACAGACATGATTGCTATCTGTGTTGTTTTGAACACATAAACAAAAGCATTCCTCTTCATAAGAAGCCATTCTTTTGAAAAGCATGCCTTAAATAGTTCCCCTTTTGAAATACCATATTTTTCTTTCACTAACGCAGCTGGGTGAGTTTGTCTCTTATTATAAGGAACCTTAAGTTCCGCCGCAATTTCCTCTCCAATATGAAATGAATGAAAGTAATCAACAAATTCAGGAACTGAAACATAGCTATAAGGTTCATCTCTTTTAAACCAGTATTGTTGTTGATCTTTCTTGGATGTTACTTCTTGTAAGAAATCAGCAACACCTTTTCTCTCTGGACACCTAAAGCCTGTGTATTCGAAGAACTCTAGCACGTTTTCACGCGGACCTTGATATACTATTTGACCTTCTGAAAGAAGAATAATGTCATCAAAGAGTTCAAATGTCTCTGGTGCTGGCTGTAAAAGCAAAATGATGACGGTTGCATCCAGTATATGAACCACTTGCCTCATGAACTTGCATATTTGGAAAGTGGTTGAACTATCCAATCCTGTTGATATTTCATCCATAAAGAGTGCTTGTGCTGGCCCTACTAGCATTTCCCCTACACCCAGTTACAACAACAGCAATTAGTACAAATTGATAGAACTGAAACACTAATATGCAATTTCATGAGTTAATTTAATTATCAAAAGCGTGAGATTAAATGTTTAATAAGTTCAGATTGTTGGTTAGGAATCAAATAAAAAAGATTATTATAACCTGTTGTCACTCGCTTCTTTTGTCCTCCAGAGATACCCCTTCTCATTTCATCACCAACCATAATGTCAGCACAAATATCCAATCCAAGCATCTGTTAACATGATAAACTCCAACTTTTAACGAAATAGGATAAATTTGGATAAACAACTTAATTAAGGGCTGATAATAGCATAAGTGTTTATCATATGAACTGTTTTTATAAGCTACAAAAGTAAGCTGGTAACAATTTACAAACATATCATACGTTGTTTCTATAAGTTTTTCCATGCACTTTCAAATGTGCTCAAGTCAGTAGATAACCTCAAATAATTCAATCCAAATATGGCCAGAATAGAAGAAGATACACAAACCTTGAGAACATAATCTGTTACAAAACTGCTCTTTTGGCCTGATAATACAACAGCCTTCATGAAAGCATCAATCTCAGGGTCTGGTTTAATTCCAGCTTCTCTCTCTCTTTTTGAGAGTTCTTTCAACATTTCATACCTACTGCCAACACCTAGGCAACGTGATGAGAAATCTAAAGTCTCTCTCACTGTCATTTCTCCATAGTGAATGTCATGCTGACTAATATAGGCACAAGTTTTTGCAGCAACAAATTCATTTAGCTCATGACCGCAGTAAGTTATTTTTCCAGAAGCCTAATTACATCAAAAAATAAAGCTCATTATTTGATCAAACAAATTTACAAATTAGTAATAAAAAAACAATGAAAGCATCATTATTAAAAGAAAAATAAAAGTGAAAGGGTCTTAATTAGTTAAACTGATTTAGAAAAACAAAATATTAAAAATGAAATGGGAATAAACCCTTAAATCACGATCAAGTTTCCCTGCAAGTGCTAGAAGCAATGTTGTTTTTCCAGAACCTGGAGGACCTAGAAGGAGTGTCATCCTGAAATTACCACACCAAATTAAACAAATATAATTTTCAGCGTCATGAATTAAATTATACAAGAATGGCATCAATTCAAATTAATTTTATCTACCTTGATGGTTTAACAATTCCACTAACATGTTTGAGAATTTGAATCTCTCTCTTCTTGGATGGTGCAAGCCGAAACAGTCCAAGAACACTCTACCATGCAAACAAACAAATTAATCGTATAGAGCATAAGTATCAAACTAATAACACTCAAATTTACCTAAAAACTACATAAACAATTAAATCTGGTAGTTTTATAATATATATGAGAAAATAAGTAGTACCTCCAAAGTATTGATGGTAACATTAAGCAGAGTAGGAAGTGCTCTACTTCCAACATGCACATCTCCTTCCACGGATAAATTTTCATAACGGACTTCAATTTTTGGAATTTCAATCCCCACCCTGTGTTGTATTCCATTGTAGTCACAAATGTAAACAAGATCAAATTTAAAATATCGTCATGAATGAAAATGATATGATAATAGAAAACCTAGATCTTCTTACACTAAGTATAGTACTGCAGCTGTAGAGGATCCAGTTAGGATAATAGAAAACCTAGATCTTGTGGTCCGTTTATACATTCCACTAGTTGGTTGTTCGATAGTGAAGAACCACCAACTACCATTGTTTAACAAACCACAATATTCATCTGAACACTAGTTGGTTATTGGATAGAGCAGCCAACAACCAATTTGTGTAGATTATCAAAACATATAATCTGGTTCGTCCGGCCACAGAAGCTGGTTGATGAACAATAGTCATCAACCAACTAATGTGCTTTATCAAACCATATATTGTGCTATGTTTGACTACCACTTGGTTGTCAAAAGACGGATCAAGAAAATCCAAAACACCAATCGAATATAAAGATAAAGAGACAAACCTGTCTTGTCTGTCTCTAATTTTTCTGAGAAACTTCTCATTGTCTTCTTCGACAATCTTAAGGATGCTATCCAACAAGAGTTTTTTGTCATGAAAACCAAGTTTCGCAACATCAACTTCATCATGCACAACTTTTCCATTTTCATCAACGTGTTTTATTACACCTTTTCTCATTCTCTCAAAAGTAGGCAGCCGCTCAATGGCTGCCCAAGTGAGGTGATACTCATCATCCTCTTGTGTGTGCCGATCACTCCGCTCGAACACGTCCGGAGCAGCTGCTGTCACTGGCCACATCTCCCGGAAACTCCGACGACTGCTCGTTGATATTGTGACCTCATCCCCTGCCATTACCGATGCCATTTTACAAACTAATTTCTCAATCTTAACTACCAACAAGTAGGAAGATATGAACAATGTTTGTGTGGTGATAACCACAAATTTAAATGGTTTAGGCGTAAGATTATTACCTTAATGGAAAAAGAGAAAAATAGAAAAAAAATTAATTGATTGTTATTATTATTCAAAACATTAATTAAGGTCTATTTTTGTATGTCTAAATGAATTGAATTTCTATTTTTGACCATACAAGAATTATCGGGAATATATAGCTTCTAGAAATTCATTCTAGAAATGCAATTAACTTGGAATTTGAAGTCAATATTATACTCATAAGTAATATACTAATTTCTTTTCGGTTTTCCTAATAAGGGAAATTTTTAGTATAGAATATGTATAGTAAATAATGAATGTTGAAATTTTTTTTTGATTCCTTTCACATTATTTACTCTAGAGTAGGGTCATTTCAATTATGGAGTTTATATCTTTCTTGCATTTCATTGAGCTGGCCTGTAGCCAGCTATACTGTATAGCCTATACTTGATTTGGAGTACTTGGGAAGGAATTTGGGTTAAAAAGGATTAACATCACGTTTCTCAATCTCATTCTTAACTATCAACTTCAAGTGGGAACAATATCATAATTGATATTTTGTATTTACTCATATAGTAAATTATGAATTGTGTTATTTATTTTTTTTTAATCTTTTTCACTGTATTTTCTCTAGAGGAGTGCATTTCAATTATCGAGTTTATCTTGAGTAAATAGTCAATTATAATTGTACCTTTCGTGAAAAAACCCGCTTCAATTTTGTGAAACTTCAAAAAACTCTGATTTTGTCAAACGTCTATTGAATACCCCCTTAGTCTATTTATTTTCGTTACACCCTATGACGCGGTAGTTAACTGTACCCGTGGCACATCCATGTGGACTGAAGGTTATGCCATGTCACGGGGGTAATTGACTACTTTTTTTTTTTTTTTGTCTAAAATATGTGTGATTGTAAAAATAGACAAATACCCCCGGTCAAATTTAACACTTTTGTGCAAATATCCCTCAAATTTAAAACTTATGTAGCGAATACCCCTCCGGTTTAAAACTTATGTGCAAATAAATACCCCTCAAGCACTCTTTAGAATTTTTGTTTTTTTTTTAATAAAGCACTCTTCAGAAGTTAATGACAGGTTAAAATATGACCAACATTAATAATATTGCTTGAATTTTGGTAAACAGTTGAAAATGGTTCACTCGGTAATTTCATGAACATTTGATTTCTGGCAATTGTGAGTTTAGTAGGGAAATACCTTCATAAAAATGTATTTAGGAAGAATCAGAGGAAGAGGTGGAAGAACAGGTTAAAGTTAGATTAGGAGAAAAATCAAAACCAAAACATCCTTCACTCCTAACCAAGCATGTCAAGCTGTGTAAAAATAACCGTTTATGTGCAAGCGCGTATTGTACTCTGAGAGAAAGGGGAGAAAACCATTGGAAAGTTTGCTATGGAAACCCAGATCGGGCAGTCAATGAGCAAAAGTAAATTGCCAATTTGAAAAATAAGACTAACAAATAAGATGTGTTCAATACAATATGTATACCAACCAGAATTTGGACACTAGTTGACAATGTGCACGCCTTAGTAAGAGTGTGAGCAACCTCGTTTGTTTATCTCGAGATAAACTCAACACTATAGTTTATATACAAGAAAAAATGCACTTTTACAATTAGAAATAATATCATCAAACTCAGCCAAGTGGTTACAGTTAGAGAGGAATTGATATTCACCAATATGCACCTCACATTTTGATGCAAACCAATTCAATTTCATATGAACAAAAGCATCATTCTCATCTCTAATATAAGTGGTATATTATTATATGGTGTTAGATACAATGATAACTTTTTGTCATTTAAATAGCATCAACAAAAATATGAAATGATTGTATTTTCTCATCAAGTGGCCTAAATTGATGAGAAAATATAAAAATAATGTCCATACAGATAAACTTGATGTAGAAGATATGAATATAGTCTCGCTCTCGATCATCTCAAATAACTTCCTTTCATTCTATGTGTGTAGAAAGAGTTGAACTATAGTATTATGTAAACTATCATCAACGCTTCATTGTAAATATGCAAACTATATAAATGGAACTCCAAAATATCATGAAAGGAATTCACTATTATACTATTGCATTAAGGATACAAAGAAACTGACTTAGGAAAATCAAACTAACTTGATATGGACACAAGCTTTGGAGTCTTTCAGACTCTCTTTTTTCATTTTCTTTGTTCTTAATTTCTTTATCAACTTCACCATGTTTTGCAAACAACTACTCAAGCATTGTTCCCTTTTAAAATGGTTAAAGTAAACATAAACACCGAATATGTGTTGTACAATTTTAGTAATACTTATATATATATCAAACTAATAGTTGTTGTTCTATTCAGAAAATAACTGAACACTCTATATTTATCTGTTAAATAAGTATAGTATCAAAACAATATTGTTGGTGATTTCACATGAGACATACAACCACTTGTTCATCTATTTATTTATCTACTCAACTACTATACGTAGGATTTTCTCAAACAGGAGATTCCTAAAGCTTTATGTATTGAATAAATGAATTCCTATATATACGAATAAAAATATTATACATGTAGTAACTTTTCAGCTGATATGTATAGTATTATCTTCTCTGGAAGTTGAGGAATTTGATGCCAAATGCAAACACAAATGCAAAGAGGAGAACCCATCCTAAATGAGCAACAGCAACTTGTGGAAGGAAATCATAATCATAACCCCAATTTTGTTTCAAGAATTCCTTCAGTTCCATGCTTCCAGCTCCTGGTATCACTAGTTCTGTACTTTTGTCACCTAGTTGTGAGGTTATAAGGCCATATAGTGTCCATGCAACAGGAGAAGCCCAATAGTACCATCTCCACCATATAGGTATTTGCTGTATATCATACAGTAGAAAAATGAAATATATGTATGTTTCGATATTAGTAGAAAAATGAAATATATGTACGTTTCGATATTAAAAAGATTTAAATGCACTTTTAGTCAAACTATTTTCACTCATTTACGATTTTAGTTTCTCTATTTGAAAAGAAAAAAAAAATTAATTACTTACCATCCTAGGAATGACAAAGCCAGAGAACAAGTTCCAAAAACTCAAAAAGAAGGCCATAGAAATGCCAGCAACAACGTGGTCTGGTGTTAGTGCAACAAGCATCATTCCATAAAATGTGAAGTAGATAAAACACATTAGTATGTAGTAGAAGAACCATAAGAAGTTTGTCGCCTTCCATTCAAACCCAATCATGGAGTAAAGGATTAGTGTGTAAATGGTTGTTTGAATTGCATTATAAATTGTCTCAACTGCAACCTGCATTGTCAATCAAGTACTTCTAGTTTAGCTTCAATAAATAAAGAAAAATAAAATTTGTTAGGACATGTTAATTTATAGAAAACTAATTTTGTTTTACTTGAACGGATTTGGACAAGAACTATCCATCACAAATCTTTACAAACTGAAAACCGAATGCAATTTTAGATCAAAATTGAAAAACAAAAAATAAAATACTTTCTCAAACCAAATATATATTTTTTTGTTTTAAGACATAAAAAAAATCTATGGATTACTCTTCCTTTTTTATACCTGACCAAATGCATAAGGCAATGCAGAATACATCCCAGCTGCTCTTTCCCGATAAAAGATCGTTCTTGCAATGGAAACAACTGGTTGCACGGTTGCAGAATTTGTCGCACCAAGAAAAAGCACAGCAGAGTACATGGCTCCCAAAAGATTCAGCAAATCTTGTTGTGTTTTGCTGGCAAATAATTTTTGTTAAGCACAAACTAAAAGTGAATATTAATGAAGTGCAATATGACTTGTTAGAATACCAAACACCATTAGTAAGGAAAAATTGAATGAATATGCATTTTTATGACTCACGTCTTTTTGGCTTGCTTCCAAAATATTAGACCAAACAATAATCCAATGATTATGGTCATCAAGAATCGGACGGCATTATATTGAGAATGTCTCCAATATGACAAATGTTGTTTCCAAAAATTAGCTTTGCATTGAACAAAAAATGACTGTGAATATTTGGTTGGGAAGTACAAGTCATTTGAATCTGGTGCAGGAGTACTGAGCTCCTTTATAAGTTCTTGATTCCTCCTAAATAAAGTACAAAGAAAACAAGAGTTATAAAGCTAGAATTGTTGTTGCTTGTAACTTAAGCAAACTAGTTACAACACAAAAAAAGCTTACTGGTAAAGGGTAGAATTGTTATAAATCTCTGCAAAATCTACTTCTAGATGAGCCTCAATTGAAGCAGAGCTGACCTCCAGCATCCATGTGGCCGGATTATAACCATCCTTGATTTTTTGAACCCCTGAGATAGCCTGAAGTTTGGATACATTAGATGAAGTTATTTAGATCTATAATAAAGACTTCAAAGATGGTAGACTTGTAAAAACTTCAAAGTTTTCAATGCTCACTTCAAAATATTCTACAAGCTTATGCGAGTGGCGGCCGAGAGGTCCAGCGTATATGACTTGTCCTCCTCTTTTCATCAACAATAGCTATAGTAGCAAAGAAATCAAAATTAAACAAATGCAATAATAATCAACCAGGGAAATAAATAACAAAGAAACTTGCCTCATCAAAAGCTTCAAAAATGTCTATGCTTGGCTGATGAATAGTGCAAACAACAGTTCTCCCTGTATCAACCGTATTTCTCACGGTTCGCATAACGATAGCAGCGGCTCTAGCATCGAGGCCTGATGTTGGTTCATCCATGAAGATGATTGAAGGGTTGGCAACAAGCTCTACAGCAATAGTAAGCCTCTTCCTTTGTTCTGTTGATAGACCATCCACACCAGGAAGGCCCACAAGAGCATCTCTAAGTGGTTTCAGCTCTACCAGCTCCATAACTTCTTCAACAAACATCTACATTACAATATAAGTAGAAAACTAAATCAAAATTGTATTAGAAAAGAATAAAGTCAGGCTCAAGATGACAAAGCCTGTACCAACACACCTTTCGAGTTTGTGTCTTAACATCCGAAGGAAGACGGAGCCATGCTGAAAACAATAGTGATTCATAGACAGTAACATGTGGAGAATGAATGTCATTCTGTTCGCAGTAACCGCTTATTCGAGCGAATGTTGCTTGGTTCTTTTGGTAACCCGATATGTTGATATTTCCTTCAATGTATCCACCTGTTTTTCTTCCAGCTAATACATCCATGAGGGTTGTTTTTCCAGCACCACTAACACCTACAAGTGCTGTTAATATTCCCGGTCTAAAAGCACCACTAACATCTTGTAGTAGTTGAAGCTTCTCCTTAATGATTCCTTGACTTTTCATTTCCTGATGCCATAAAAGTCATAACAAAAGCTCATATATTCAGTGAAAATTTAGTAATTTTGATGAACACATAAATTATAAAGAACATATTTATATGATCCAAGTGAAAAACAAGAAAAATTCATTTACATATACACTCACAAATGCTAAGCTCCTAATGAGTTTAAAGTAGTATACATAATTGATGTTACATTCTACAATAGCATAGACAAATGTTCTTAAATTTGAGTAACTTACGGCTGGCATGTCTACATAGTAGCTAATATGGTTGAATGTCATTGAAAGAGGTTGAAACGGTAGAACCATTCCTCTTCTCGGTTCATGGTTCGATGAACTCATAATTTCTAAAGAGTTTCTCACTTCCATGCCGGTACCTGTTCTCAATCAGAAATAGTTAGCAGTGTTAAATGAAGTATTGCCATTAAATACATAAGAACTATATGTGCAACTAATTTTTATTTTATTTTAAATACTGCAGAAAAATAAAGAAAAATGATTTGTATTGAAAGTTTTGGAACACTCAAATCTATTTGGAATTATAGCAACTAAAGAACTAAAACATGTTTATGAATCAAAATTAAAGCAGCTAATTAGTTATAACACATATTTCTATAAATAGCAACAAGATACACTTAGAATCACCAAGAAGTAAGGCGGAAATATATTAGTACAGATACAAACCTTCAAGGGGTTGGTGTCTAGAGGATGGATTCCCATTCTTCTTGTCATCTTCATCCACAGTGACTGCTTTTGAATCACCCAACGCTGAAATTTTGGTTCAACATTAAAAGGGTTTAGCAACCGTGAAATAATTATTCGATTATAGCAATTAAAATCAAAGGAGTATAACTTACGATTCAAATAGGTTAATGCAAGAATGAAGAGAAAGTTGAAGAGAAGAGAAAACCCAACCAAGGCTCCAATACAGACCCAATACCAATAATCTTCTGTATACAAGCCTCTGGCTTTGAGAAGTACTTTTCCAATTGTTGGTGCATCAATTCTTGTGTCTGTATTTGGCTGCAAAAGATTAAAAAAAAGGGATATTTGACAATTCTTAAAGTTCATATATCATTAATAGCAGTAATTATTTAACCAACACACAAATGTCTTTGTTTGTAAGTAAATTAAGGCAGAGACAAACAAAAACAGGAAAAATTAAATTCTTACTTTACTCCATCTTTTGTCTAAGAATTCATTAATTGCTATGGCATTCTGGCCATACATTATAGGAGATATATAATAGCCCCATATCATCCATGGCTTGATGTCCTCTACCAGAACAAAAGAAAATATGTTGCAATAAGTATTAGTTCGAACTATTGAACACACCACTTGGTTAGCACAAGTGGTTAGTGCGCAGTGTGTCAAGTGTTGTAAATGAAGTGTTCAGTTGCTTACCTTTAGCAACAATGAAACCTCCAAGCACAAATAGCACTAGCAAGGTCAAGGTGCCCAATGAATTAGCAACAACTAGTGTTCTACCAACTGCAGCAACGAACCGAAATAAAGAAAGAGCCATCTGATGAATGCCAAACAATGCCAAGAATTGTCGAAAAAATCTGATCATTTTGACAAGAATTATAATTATAATTCTATTTTCTAAAACTTAATGAAGCCAAAACACACCCATGCACTATCACAGACACCAAACCGATAATAATTTGAAAAAAAATGGAAGTAATTGAAAGTAAATATGCGTGTCAGACACACCTTTCAATCTGAAGTGCTAATTAAAGAAAATTATTGCCTCTATACATAGTTGATAAAAGTAAACTCAAATTACCTGCTAGCAGAAGGAGCGAACCCAATTGTAAAATATGTAAGAACAATCCATATCGCTGATTCCAAAAAGGAAAGTGGGATCCTAAGAATCCATATGGGTAATCCAAATGCCCATGCAGGGTAAAACATGAAATCCCTTTGTTTGTAGAACACAGGAAGCCTAGCAACAGTCATGGATAATTCTGCCATCCCGTTGAACATCACATTTATCAGTGTAAAAAATAATGCACCGTGGAATTTTAGTCCATCTTGAACATTTCCAACTGGCATCTTTGTTCTAAAGAACACAGTAAAAGTAATAATAGACATGATTGTTATCTGTGTTGTCTTGAATACATAAACAAAAGCATTCCTCTTCATAAGAAGCCATTCTTTTGAAAAGCATGCCTTAAATAGTTCCCAATTTGAAATGCCATATTTTTCTTTCACTAACGCAGCTGGGTGAGTTTGTCTCTTATTATAAGGAACCTTAAGCTCTGCTGCAATTTCTTCTCCAATATGAAATGAATGAAAGGAATCAACAAATTCAGGAACTGAAACATAGCTATAAGGTTCATCTCTTTTAAACCAGTATTGGTGTTGATCTTTCTTGGATGTTACTTCCTGTAAGAAATCAGCAATGCCTTTTCTCTCAGGACACCTAAAACCTGTGTATTCAAAGAACTCTAGCACATTCTCACGCGGACCTTGATATACAATTTGACCTTCTGAAAGTAGAATAATGTCGTCAAAGAGTTCAAATGTCTCTGGTGCTGGCTGTAAAAGAGAAATGACTACGGTTACATCCATTATATGAACCATTTGTCTCATGAACTTGCATATTTGAAAAGTGGTTGAACTATCCAATCCTGTTGATATTTCATCCATAAAGAGTGCCTGTGCTGGTCCTACTAGCATCTCCCCTACACTCAGTTACAACAAAAGCAATCAGCACAGATTGATAGAAGAAAGTGTGTTCAGAAGGGAACTGAAACACGTGTGCAATTTCATGACTGAATTTAATAATTATGAAAATTGTAAGATTAAATGTTTAATAAGTTGAGATTGTTCTTTAAAAAAAAAAAAAGTTCAGATTGTTGGTTAGGAATCAAATAAAAAAGAATATTATAACCTGTTGTTACTCTTTTCTTTTGTCCTCCGGAGATACCCCTTCTCATTTCATCACCAACCATAATGTCAGCACAAATATCCAATCCAAGCATCTGTTTACATGATAAACTCCAATTTTTAACGAAATAGGATAAATTTGGAGAAACAACTTAATTAAGGGCTGATAATAGCATGAGTGTTTATCATATGAACTGTTTTTAAAAGCTACGAAAATAGCTGAAAAGAGTTTATAGACATGACATAAGTTATTCGCAAACATTTTCACAAGTGCTGGAAATAGAGGCAGAGGTACAAACCTTGAGAACATAATCAGTTACAAAACTGGTTTTTTGGCCTGATAATGCAATAGCCTTCATGAAAGCATCAATCTCAGGGTCTGGTTTAATTCCAGCTTCTCTCTCCCTCCTTGAGAGTTCTGTCAACATTTCATACCTACTGCCAACACCTAGACATCGTGATGAAAAATCCAAAGTCTCTCTTACTGTAATTTCTCCATAGTGAATGTCATGCTGACTAATATAGGCGCAAGTTTTTGCAGCAACAAATTCATTTAGCTCATGACCGCAGTAAGTTATTTTCCCAGAAGCCTAATCACATCCAAAAATAAAGCTCATTATTTGATGAAACAAATTTACAAGTTAGTAATAAAAAACAATGAAAGGGTCATTATTAAAAGAAAAATAAAAGTGAAAGGGTCTTAATTAGTTAAAATGATTTAGAAAAACAAAATCAAAAAAATGAAATGGGAACAAACCCTTAAATCACGATCAAGTTTTCCTGCAAGTGCTAGAAGCAATGTTGTTTTCCCAGAACCTGGAGGACCTAGAAGGAGTGTCATCCTGAAATTACCACACCAAATCAAATAAATATAATTTTCAGTGTCATAAATTAAATTATACAAGAATGCATCAATTTCAAATTAATTTTATCTACCTTGATGGTTTAACAATTCCACTAACATTTTTGAGAATCTGAATCTCTCTTTTCTTGGATGGTGCAAGACGAAACAATCCAAGAACACTCTACAATGCAAACAAAGCAATAGTATCATCAAACTAATAACACTCTGAAATGTGAAAATAAGATATAATTTTACAATATATATGAGAAATAAGTAGTACCTCCAAAGTATTGATGGTAACATTAAGCAGAGTAGGAAGTGCCCTACTTCCAACATACACATCTCCTTCCACGGATAAATTTTCATAACGAACTTCAATTTTTGGAATTTCAATCCCCACCCTATATTGTATTGCATTGCCGTCACAAATGTAAACACAATCCAATCAAAAACATCATCATCATCATCACTACTAGAAAAAGTTGATATAACAATGGATATTAGAAACGGAAAAAAAATTAAATATGTCACGAAATTTGGCATCTCTAACAATTAACAACAAAATTAGAGATACAATTGTCTTTTTTTCAGTCTCTAAGTTTATATCATTATTTCAACTTTTTCAAGCAATGATTATCATGATTCATGAATGACGTTGCTATGATAATAGATTATCAACGTAGATTCTCTCTTTTGGTTTGTCCATCCAACAGTAATTAGCCGTTGGACATTGACCAGCAATCAATCATGGTTTGACGAACCACAACATATATGGTCCGTCCAACCACCAGTTGGTTGTTTGATATAAAATCCAAATCTAAAGATAAAGAGACAAACCTGTCTTG
>Ga0315913_1002959_pt1 | contig 20232 bp, 13 predicted proteins | sample MpolsnodulesMG_FD_207736 | JGI IMG/M metagenome (GOLD analysis project Ga0315913, IMG submission 207736) | Medicago polymorpha root nodule microbial communities from Los Angeles, California, United States - small nodules | ecosystem: Host-associated > Plants > Roots > Nodule | place: USA... | reverse complement strand
ATGTGTAGGTTCTTCAATGGGGTTTGTGTTTTTTCCACATAATTATGTTAACGTATAAACTTATAAAATTGATTATTTTACTCATTTCATTGGTCTACTAATATCTGTCATTTGACAAATTTAATTTAATTTGATCCTATTCAATTTGTTGCTGTCAGAAATGTTTTAGTAGCAATTTATTTGGAAGGACATTTGAAAGAAAAATACTTGACTGAAAATCAAGAAATAAAATACTTCTCGGCTGTTGATAAGCAATTTTAACTACTAAGACGAGATATATATATATATATATATATAAAAACAATTATGAAACTACTTGTTTAATAATTTTAGAGCAAAATTATGCCTAATATAAATGTAGAAAATTTATATTCTGGTGAGTATTATTTTCCAAATCCGGTTTAAGCTCATTGCCTAGCGAAAATAATGGAGGCTATGCAGTTAGGAAGAGAAGAGAAAGAACAAAGTTCAATGATGATCACGACGATCTAAAATGAAACCTTTTCATGCAAAATGGCTGAGGAAATTGAAACCAAACAATCCTTGTGATTCTTAAATGTTTAATCTAATTCCTTTCATATAATCTTAGTGAACACTAAAACAAGTTCTGCTTCTATAACTGAAAGCCAAAAGTGCAAGAAACTATAATATCAACCTAGGGATTCAGTATTAAAAAATAAAGCAATTGCTTAACCTATTGAGGATAAGATGTTCCGTAATAATGTTGCAGACCATAACCACCGGAGGCAGAGGCACTATCATAATAACCCGGCATAACTTGTGGCTCAGACGGATTTGGATGAGAACCACCTTGATCGAGGTTGCCACTGGGACCCATTGGGGCATAATAACCAGACATAACTCGCGGCTCTAACGAATTCGGATGAGAACCACCTTGACTGAGGTTGCCATTAGGACCCATCGGCACATAATAACCAGGCATAACCTGTGGCTGGGATGAATTTGGATGAGAACCACCTTGATTGAGGTTGCCACTAGGACCCATTGGGACACCATCAAGACCATAAGGTCCAGTTGAAGAACCTGTATAGGAGGAAACGGTTGGAGTTGGCGCCTTCATGCCAAATGGCGTGGTTGGCGGCATGCTCATGTATGGACTTGGATGTTCCGTTGTTGACTGGAAATGAGGTTGTTGGTATTGGTGTATGGTTGAAGGGGTGCTACCGACATTATTAAGGACAGGTGCTGGACCAAATGGAGCAGATGTTAGAGGACGCTTGATCCCACTTAGTTGCTGTTGTGGATGCTGAAGAGGCATTGCAGCAAAAGCTGGTGCAACAGGTTTTCCACCAACCTTGCGCTGCTTGCTCAATTCGTCTATACGCCGTTCAATGCTTGCACGCGGAAACTCAGAGTCAAGGTTGTAACTCTCAATAACCTTAATGACTGATTTCAGTGCATGAATTTCTCTAGATTTTATCTCATTCTGCAAACAAACAAAAAAAAACTAAATAAATATAGTATGGGCAGTCACATCATGCACCAGGAAATAAACTGGGGCTCCATACTTACCAGTGACTTTCCTTCGGAGGCGAGTCTTTTAGCAAGTTTCTCCGCATCATTCACACAAGCTTTCAAAACAGGAACGGGTGGGGTCTTCTCAGTAAGTTTGAAGTGAAAAATAAACTTGACAGCCAAAATATGTTTGCCCCTTTCAATAAGTTTCTGAATAACATCTGCAAGACAAACAAAAATCAGTCTTTACAACCTAAAAGCCTTTTGTTGCCATGCCTATTAAAAGGGTGACACTAGAAAAAACTAACAGCAGTGTCAACTGTCAGCATTTTAAATTACAACCTCACACTAGTGTTGTCAATTGCATATTGTTGAAAATAACGGTTTGTTCAAATTATACTACATTGCAATGTTATAACTTATACCGCTACTATAGCCGCTATTTGACAACAATTTATACTAAACGCATATCACGAAACAATAGCGGTTTGTTAAAATTCCACTACACTATAGCTGCTATTTGACATGACAACACTGCTCCATACCATTAAAAGATTTCAAAACCAAAAATCCAACGAACTCCAAGAACAATGTAGCAAAAACAGTATTATCACGGCAACTATCAACATGCTACAAATACAATTGCACTATACCGGCTCCTAATCAAATTCAATTAAGTATTGTGTTGTGTCACAACTCACAACAACTAGTAGCATGCTACAAACACAATTGCAGTATACAGCTCATAATCTTAACAGCTCAAAAAATGAAACCTTAAATCAAATTCAATAAAGGATTGTGTTCTGTCACAACAACTTCTAACATGCTACAAACACAACAGCTCGTAATCTTAACAGCTCAAAAAATGAAACCCTAAATCAAATCAAATCAAATTAAATTAGGATTGTGTTGTGTCATAACAACTAGTAACATGCTACAAACACAGTTGCAGTATACCAGCTCCTAATCGTAACAGTTCAAAAAATGAAACCTTAAATCAAATCAAATTCAATTAAGGATTGTGTCACAACAACTATTAACATGCAACAAACACAATTGCACTATACCAGCTCCTAAACTTAAAACCTTAATAATCAAACCTTAATCAAATCAAATTGAATTAAGTGATTGTTACCTTGAACTCTATCTGACAAAGCAATAATCTGATACAGGTCAGGCAGTTCATCATTAGTAGCAGCAGTAGCAGAATAAGCAGCAAGCTCACCAACATTCAATTCAGACAAAAAACCATACACAGCAACAAATTGCAAAAAAGCCATAGTCCAACATGATTCATTAACATCATTCACCAAGTTAACCTTCCACTCATTAAACAATCTCTTAGCTTTCTTCCTAACATCAAAACTAACATAAGGAGAAAAAATCCTCAACTGCTGAAACAAAAAATTACAACTTTTCTTATTCAAACGAGGTAATTCCTTTCCATCAACCACTGCATTTGCACCAAAAACACCATCAAGTGCATCAAGAACCATATCTGCAGGATTTGATGCACATTTGAAAGCAATCTGAAGTTCATCCTTGATTGTTACCTTATCCTTAAAATTGACACGAATGAAATCCCTTAACCCTTTTCCATCATTCTTCTCGCACAATGCACTCAACCCTTCCAAATGACTTGTAGAACCAGAAACTGCACCGTTTTGAATTGTAGGGTTAGAATTCAAAGATGGGTCATTATTGATTGATGAAAAGTTTTGATTTTTGGGTTTTGGGGTGGATAAATTTGAAGAAGAGATTGATGGGTCGTTGTGATTTTGTTGGAATTGTGATTCTAGGGATTGAAGGTGAAGGAAGCGTTGAGAGAGAGTGTTGTGGAGGGTGGTGAAGTGAGAATCAATGTATGGCCATGAAAGAGGGAAGGAAGAGAGATGAGAAGAGTGTGATTGAAGATCATCGTATGCTTTTTTAAGGTTTTCTTTCTTGCTGTCGATGAGTTTGAGTGCTGCTGAGATTGTTTTTGAGGTTGTTGTCATTCTTGATTAATCAAAAGGGGTTTGATTTTGATTATGAACATGAAATTGAATGAATTGCAGTAGTAACTAGTGATTCAGTGGCAAGTCAACAGTGAGGAAACGAACAATAACAGACAACAAGAAGTACAAACAATAATAATTGGTTGGGCTATAGTGTACTTTGGCTATGATAAAATATTAACTATTGCTCAATAAACCCCTCAAATTGCTCACATTTTCAGAATGTCCAATGAGAATTATGATCAAATTTTACTCAAAGAAAATGTCAAAGAGTCTTATCTATTCGATGTGGGACTTGAGTTTTTCCCATATACCCCCCTCATGCCCAACACTCTTTGGGCTTGTTGCGTGAATAGGTTTAGGCAGCCCTTGAATTCGACAAGCTTTGATACCATGTTGAAATTTGGGTCTAACTCATCCTTACAGAAAATGTTGATTGGGAGTTACGATTCCAATGATTGAGAAATTTGAAGGGTCTATTGAACAAAATTATGTGAAATTGTATTAAAGTTTGTATTTTCTATCATTATCAGTTGAAATTGTATTTCTTTTAAATTAAAAGATATTATTACTAAGCAAAAACAAAGATTAAGGAAGCATGTGGTGGGTCTATAACTTACAGCCTAACTTTGATACGATGTTGAGAAGTATGGTATATTTTAACGAAGAGAACAATAAAGAGGGAGAAATATGAAATTTGGAATTGATGAGATGAAATTTATGATATAGTTTGTGTAGAATGCATTTTTATATATTGATTCTAAGGTAACTAATGTAACCAAATAGGAACTAATTATACAAATTTGTAACTACTTTAATCAATATCAAACTAATTCTAACAAAGTTCCAATTATATCGAACAAGTAGTTTGAAAATTTATTTGATTGATCTAAGGGTAAAAGGGCCGTGTATTGGACTCGGGAGGTTCCAAATTTTGCCCTCACTAAAATCCTTTGACGAGGTTTAAATATAAGTGTTTTATGAGTCATAAGTATTCCTTGTCTTATACGGAGATACTATCTCATAACTCTAAAATTTTTACGTGAAAAATAGAAACGAAATGTTAGTTAGCTAATACAAATAAATCAAGATTTTGTGGAAAAGAAAATTGAAGCGGGGAGAAATTTAAACATTGATTTCTAGATTTATGAGAAGCTTATTTAAAAATTGTATTGTTCTCCATTATTTTTCGATATGCTCTTTATTCATTTGGAGCTTCATAACATCGAGGTTTTCTTATGAAGAAATTTTGAGAGATACTGATGATGACGACGACGACCGGTGTGGTGGTTGAATATGATGAAGATAAATAATCATCCTAAATTTGTGTTAAACCCAATTCACTTCTATGTGTTATTATACCAATTATGTGGCATTTTTAAAAAATAAAATTATACAAATGGGTGCCACGTATGCATCTCTGTTGGTCATCTAGACATTACAAACAAAACGACAAACAATAATAAATGTAAGAGATCAAACATACGGTTAAGACAAAAATATAAACCACGTGAATGATTAACTTAAAACTTTGTAAACATAAGGGTCTAACTTAACACCTATAATAAACGTAAGGTCTTAAACATTCAAACCTCCCTTCATCTTTTTTTTAGGAGTTTAGGATCCAAAAGATTGTGCATTCGAACGAGACATGCATGTGCTTCATTATCTAATTTCTAGATTATTGTAAGGGTTCCTTTGAAAGAAAAAAAAAAAGATTATTGCAAGTGTAAGTATTTTTTTTCAAAGGTGCAAGTGCAAGTATTAAATATAGTATTTTGAGAAATAAAAAGCCAAAGTGTAGAATAATATCAAAGTCTGGATAAAATCAAACTTTATATTTTCATTAATAGTGACAGCAAATTGTTCACAAAAGGAGATAACTAGGATTACATAAAATGAAACTCAAATTTAGTGGATGGGTCCTCAAATAAAAGGGAGTATAAAAATCAAGGTTTTGTGGAATTTCCTCAATCTAAACCTCATTAGAATACGCATGGGCCTACCTAGCTATTATATGGACTGCACCATTATTCCTTCTATTTACATGAAAAACTGTGCCATAGTTTCTACTCTCACCCTCCAACATTTCTAAAAAGAATATGGTTTGTTCGAATTACGCAATTCGAATGTATTATAAAACAGATTAAAAAGTATTTTGAAGTAATAAATTAATTTTCATTTTTAGATGTTAATCATCTTGTTCTTACAGGAAGGGAACCCTAGTAACTCAAATTTTGATTAGAATGTAAATAAGGTTTGTTAAGAATTGTTCCACTATTGACCAAAAAAAGAAAGAAAGAATTGTTCCACTAAAAAATGAAACTTAGATTCTCCCCAAAGATTTGTGTTTTTGAGGAAATTATTAACCACTTGAACTCAAATATTTTGTTAAGTAAATCAAGTAAAAATTTAAATTGTTCAAAAAATCATTTCAAAATTCTCACCTCATAATGTTATTAGAGGTTTGAATTGACTTTGAAACGATTTGTTTATATGGAAAAATCTTATAACATGTTTATAGGCTGTTTTAAGACTATTTTAAAACATTCTATATGATAATTTATGAAAAACAACTCATATATTAAATAAAAACAATTTGACTAAAAGCTAGTTTTTATCGTCTAAATAACTTATACTGAAGCACTTATATAACAAGTGATGTAAACAAAAAAAAAACTTATATAACAAGTGTTTATCCATGAACTTTGCACTATTTCTCGTATCCTATCTTACATTTTTCTATTTTCAAACATCTTGTTATAAGGAAAATATACTTTGATAAACCAAATATCAATTAAGAGATAAATAAAATTTAACTAAAAATTGTTTTGATTAACATTCAAACACATGTTCTCTAAAATAATTCGTCGTTAATTGAAACTAATTATTAAGTTAATTGAGTTCAATCACTGATTTCTGACCTACTTTATCTTATAGGTAAATGATAATAATAAGTATATAATATATTGCTACACCTGTCCATGTTAGCATTCAAATTGTTAGGGAGTCAAGGACTAATTAATAACACCAATCATGCAAATCAGGGTTACGAATATAATTTGTTTATTGAACAACAAAGTAGGAGATAATGCTTTCACAAAAAAAAGTAGTTCAAAAATGAAGTTATATTGGTTTATATTTTTTTTATATATCAATAAAATTAAAGTTTTTTATTCGAAAAAATGGTCCATGTTTAGTATTATTTGTTTTTATGCCGGTGATGAAGATCAAATCAGTAACTATCTTATCAGTGTAATATTTAACTCTCTCACTTCAGCTACCAAATCATCCTTATATCCTTTAATAAAATTCAAGATTAATCTCATCTCACATGCTTAAAAATCCAAATACATTTCACTTAACCTCATATGCCTGCTTGGAAGGATAACTTAGGCCTTAACAACATAGTTATATTTGAATTAGAGTCTTGAATTGAAAGTGATCCTACACTTTTCTTCTCCTTGGTACCTACGTAATTCATGGCCTCCTCATGCATGTTGAAATGATCTACCATATAAAAAGTACATCTAGAAAATATATAATTTTATTAACAGAAAATGTAGTTTTACTTAATTGAGAATGTTATAGACATAAATGTATATGTGTGTAAATAATAGTATACATTGTTAATGCATAATTATTAAAATCTAAATTTATATCATAAGATAGTTTAATTTTCTCTTCCTCTCTTTGCATATATTCAAACTCTTATAATCATTTATGTTATAATTTGTTTATAAAAATGACAAATCACACAAGTAATGTAAAAATCTCGTGAAAAGAAATCGATTAGCGTACGATTACAACTCACAAAAGCGTGAGTCGGTCATATATGACTCAATAATAACTCAAACTAAAAATAGTATTTCCCTTTAAAATATGGCATTTTTAAAAGGAAAATCACATTATTCTTACGTGAGAAACCATGAGGCCCATATGGAATGGAACAGAAAAGTATTTTAATATTATTAATATGTCCATATACATGTGATCTCTCTTATCTTCACAAGAAGCACACACAATTTCTGGTAAGATATATATTTCACTTCATCAAACAAGAACAAAAAAAGGTTATAAAACTTTATAGGAAATATAGTTGTAAAGCTAGCAACTAATAATTAATGTGTTTTCTTTTCAAGATATTCGATCTAACTATAAAATGCGTATAAAAGGAAAAATGTATAGAGCCAGCAATGATTTTCACATGACTCTAGTATCATAACAAAATATTATGCTTATCGTCAAAAACAAAGTATTATCCTTAGTATAGCTGCAAATTGAAGCCAACTTGTTCTTATCACATGTTCCTTCGTGTATGCATAAATCCATGCAAACCAAAAGATAAGGCCATAATCACAAGAGCCTCCAAACCAAAATTTTGATATATTTTCTTACAATGAAAACAAATAAATTAATATTCGTTTTTCTTTATATATAAAAAACCAAATTATTGTTCATTAATCATTATTATAGAGTGGGGGATGTACACATGATAGCTCTATCTAAAGTACATTTTATATTACACTTAATCAAACCTTTAATAACATTAGGTGATTAACTGACTTCAAACCAAGGACGTGCGAAATACTAATGAATCTTCAAGAAAATGAAAATTGTGTTTATATATACATAAAAACTCCAATTTAAATGTGATAGAATCTATTGTCGATCATGGGGGATGCTATAGAATCTATTGTCGATCATCATGTGAATAGTTATACCAGATAAGTGTGGTAAAATTGCCCACCATGACTAATAATTAAAATTAAAAATGTTTTTGACTTTTTACATGTATTAAGACAATCGCTAATCTTTTTTTTCTTCTTATTTTTATTATTTCTCTTTATTATAATTTATAGCACAAGGCAAGACTAAAAAATAAAATAAACCTTTTTCCTTCAATTTTTTTTACCGTCCTTTTCAATTTAAATAAGTTATTTTCACATAGATCTAACTTTTTTTTGTACTTGTGATTACGTCGTTTGAGTGTGACGATGTGTTGTTGGTCGTTTTGTGTGGCATTATTCGATTTCCTGTCTTATTGCGATGCGTATTTGATTCTCATTGAAAGATCAACTATTCAATAAATGTTTTGGACTTTAATGTTGCAGATTCGGAGATATGATATTCCGATCACTTTAATTTTATCATATTATTTGTGAACATATTGTCGTTAACCAGGATGTTGTGAGTTTGTTAGCAAATTTATCTTTTACGTTTTTAACGATGTTGAATGACATGCTCCATCAATATGAAGGAATGAATGAATATCATTTTGTTTTTGTCACTCCAATTAATAAATATGAAAACATATGAGTTTTCATATTCATTAATTGACGTGACAACACATCATTAAGCGCATGTGTAAAAAAAATGTGCACTAACATAACATACTAGCTAATTAAACCCTTTTAGATTAGTTCTTATAATTTTTTTTTTAGGAAAGATTGGTTCTTATAATATTTATACAGATATCTACTTAACATGATTGAATAATTAAGTAAAATGTTTTACACTGTCCATTTTTACAAATTACATCCATTATATCAAATTGGTTCAAATAAAAAAACAAATTGGATTCTCTCCTTCTCTTTTCCCTCTTTCTATAGTGCCAAAATCATGTTATTTTCTTGGCAATTATTGATTTATTTTGAAAGTAATCTATATTAAAACCCTCAATTATTTATTGTAAATATACTAATTATTGTAGTTATATGCCATAATGCTATTGCTATCTATTTTCCATTAAATTTTGTAGGTTTGAGACATGATTACCACAAAACAAAGAATCTTGACATAGGAACTTTTGTTAGGCGAGGCAAGGTGAGGTGAATGCGAGCAATTCTATAGTTTTAGGGAGAAAGAATGTAGCGTACTTGCTGGGTGAGTAACAGTCCCAGACAGTCCCAGTGGCGGAGCCCTTCATGGGCTGGGGTGGGCCACGGCCTACCCGAAAAAATTAAAAAATCAACGACTATAAGTCTATTTTGCCAGATTTTATACAATTTTATGTCGGTCTTAGGTTTCGGTTGATTCAAATTCCCGCAAAGTGATGTAGTAGCCCACCCAAAAATTTAAATAATTCAATTATAGGTCTATTTTGCGAAGCTTTAAACAATTTTTCAACGACTAATTTTAGTATTCCACCCTAACTTTTTTTTCCAGCACGGCCACTGAGTAACACTTCATCCAACGAAGTCAAATGGTGCAGTGACTATTTGAAAATCAGCTGCCTTTTCCCTTCACTTGAAAAAACCTCGATTCGCATGCGTGCATGATTTCACCTAGCGAACCTGCATTTTTTGTACTTGTATGAATAGAGCTGTAATCAGTTTTTTTTTTATTATAGTTTTTAATCCCTGGTCTCATTTTTGAGAGAGAGAAAGAGTAAGAAGTAGTTTTTCACCATTGGAGGCCATGGGAGATTGGATTCAAGCCTGTTGATGCTCATCCTTCATCATTCTTCTCTTCTTTGCTAGTGACCTCACTCATGGTATATAATACATCAACCGGAATTTGATATAGGTAGCTAGGACCTTGATGTATTGCTATTGACATGACCGGTTGTATACAATATTCAATATAAGCTTTGGTCTAAGTCTATGTCTGATGCTTTTTTCGACTTGAACTCTAAAAATAATTATTTGATTTAGCAATGCCAAACCTCGTTTTGTTATCCAAGAGATCTATTTTAAGCCATGTATATATGATAATGTGTAGACACAGGGTTAGATTTATATTCATATTAAACTATATGTTCATATGCCATTGAATAAATTAGCTATTTTACTCGGTATTAAAAGTCAATTGATACAACATATTTTGTGTCGTTAATTAGACATACATGTCAACATACCATGTGCAGGGGTGGACCTCTTCAAGGCACAGTGTGGCAAGTGCCACACCAGCCTAGGTCCCCTACCCCCCACCACACTTTTTTTTTTATTGTTTATTGTATAATTGTATTCATATATTAATACAAACTTAATTTTTTTTTATGTTTATACATGTGTTTGTATTTTTACTTATATATTAATACGAAGATATATTTTTTTTGTAATTTATACATGTGTTTATATTTTTACTCGTATATTAATAAAATGACCTATTTTTTTTTAATTTATGCATGTGTCTATATTTTAACTTATATATTTACATGAGGACCGATTTTTTTTCATTTATACACGTCCCTATATTTTTACTCATATTTAATATGGAAATAAATTTTTGTACAATTTGTACATATGTCTATATTTTTATAATTTTTACGCAACTGTGACCTGTTTTGAAAAAAAGAGCGCAACGCGCTCACCCGCCTGTATGCACGGGTATCATGCTAGAGCATTCGATTCATCTCTTGTAACCTATATAGAAAGAGATGTTCTTAGAACAATTAGTAATGATATAATTTTAGTTCATTTTCAACAAATAGAAAATAGATTATTTTCTTTGTAATTTTGGTTGCTAAAACTAGTTTTAACATAACTTTTTTTTTTTTTTAGGGAAACATAACTTATTAAATACAATATTATTTAATTATTTAACAAAAAAAAGTTGTCCCACTAATATTTTGAGTCCAAATCCGCCCCGTGTGATAAGTGATGTTATATATGAATCTTAGAAAGCATACAATGGATCAATATGATCCATTTAATGAATATTTACTAAATTCTAATCCCAACATAACTTCTTTTTTATATTTGCAATCCGTTATTTAAAATGTTCAGGAAATAACTACTTTTTCAACTTTGATTTCGAATTCTATAAAACTAGAATGGTAACGAACCATCTCTGTGGTTCAATACAATATTTTTCATATAAACTGATATAATACTACCATTGTGGTGTAGGATACGTAAAACTCTGTTTATTACATTCCCTCTCCTAAATTCATGTCCTCATTATTTTTTTTTTTGTTAACATTCTAATTCTCAAAGGGAAAGATCCCCTAATAATCCAGAGTTGTTCGACCTGGAGGTAAGTAAAACCTGACCAAAAATTATTTTATCGATGAATTGAACTCATGTTCTCATGAACAATTCATTTTTAGTGGAGCTCATTAAATCACTTGAATACATTTGATCGATTATATCCCCATTATATAGATTAAAATTTAGTCCCTTGAGCATAGCTCAGTTGGTAGGACAATGCATTATTATATGCAGGGGTCAGGGTTTGAACCCCGGACACCCCACTTAAATATCTTCTAATCCCTCTCTTTAAATTTTCTTTTTAAAAAATATCTATTTCGTTAAATTTCAAACATATCATACAAAAAAAAAGGTAATCACTTGTAGATAGATGCTTAACCCCTAAGCATTTGGTTTAAGGTTGATGTATATCAAAAAATATTTGTCTAAGATGTCAACCTCTAAATTTCATCTATCTAATTGAGAAGATTAATTTGTGCAATTGCACGTGAATGATATTTTTAGTGGGGATGAGTAACTCACTTGATTGCGCTACAAGATTAAGGAAGTTAGTTTCCGTCATGACAAATGAAAAAAAATACTAATATAACTATTAATATATTGAAATTTGTAATTCAAAAAAGAAAAGAATGATACTTTTGGTTAAAAAAAAGTTTTTGTTAACAAATGTTTTAAAGTTTTAAAAAAGAAAGTAGTTTATAAAATTTATGTAAAAACAATTATATTTTAAAGTTTTAATACATTGAATACAACATTTATTTTTTCTTTAGACTTTCAAAAGACACTTAATAACATTTCATCTAAAATATTTCATCTAAAAGTTGATAAAAAAAAACATTTCATCTAAAATATAAATTTTTAAGCTTTTGGTAAAACAATTATATTTGGTAAAACAATTATATTTTAAAGTTTTAATACGTTGAATATACATTTATTTTTTCTTTAGACTTTCAAAAGACACTTAATAATATTTCCTCAAATTAAAAATAATAAAAGTAACCATTTGATTCGATCATGTCACAACAACAAAAAAGTGATTCTTGAGCAACAAAATCAAATTGGTTCGCCACCTTTTTTTCTTTCCAATATTTTTCTCTTTGGATGGCAAGCACAAACCAGTTGTTGCCTGGTCCCAGGAAGCATGCACTTTCTTCCCTACTAGCTGGAATAAAGGTTGAAGCATCTCTTTCATTTTTAAAAAGGTTGAAGTTTCATCATAGACATCAAATTTTGTCCTTTCCTCCACTTTAAGGGTATGTGTCCCACACGCGCTGTCACCAATGGCTGCACACACGTTGACCCACTAAACCCTCCAAGAAAAATAGAATAGCTTTAATTTTTGTTTTTGTAGTATTTGACTTTGCTTTATTTATACCCATTCCAAGAAAGTAAAAATAATTCAAAATTATGACTAAACGTGTATGCATCAAATTCAATCACTAACAAGTTAGAACAACCAAAATTCAACTACGCGTGGATCAAATCAAATCAAATTCCCAAATACAGTATTTACCAACCCAAATTGTTCTTTTCCCCTACAATCAATATTAGCAATTTGTTTTTATTTAAAAATACTAGCAATGTTTTAAAACTATTTCGGGAAAAAGAACAAATCTCTTTATAAAATTGTTTTTCATTACTCTAAAGTAACTAATATCAATCTTTTATGAATTCTATCAATCTTTTTTAATGAATAAATATCAAACAAAATAAAACCATATAGAAACCAAATCACCACCTAGAGAGGTTGAGTTTTTCAATTAAATTGGATAAACTCCAACAACGTGATAAACAAAAGTTCAATACACGTCACAACGTTCAAAGATAACGATGAAAAAAAAAAATCAAAAATTGAGTTTAATTAATAACAAAGGTTAGTATGCTACATTCAAAATTGAAAGATGTATCATCTACTAACAATGTCTAGAATATTAAATTAAGTTCAATGAATGAACTTGATGTAAACCTAAAAAAAGTCCACGAGTTAAAATAACAGTTTTTTTGAAGCAAAAATAACAAAAATTATATCTCACTTTCTTATAAAATAATTGTTAAATCATAATGTTTAGATGAATAATATTATTTTAGAGTAAGAATTTAATTATATATTGAACTTGTAAATTTATTTATTTTTGGTCAAGTAATTATTTTCTTTATTAATGTCAAACAATTATTATTACAATAGTGTTTGATGGTATAAATCTTTTATTTTTTTCAGATCAAAATTAATTAATCTCTAAAAACAAACCTTCCAAAACAAATAATATTTTCAAGTGTATAGAAACAATTCCTATATCTTCGGTCAACACAAATTTTTTTATTAGATTGGTCAAACCAAATTAATTAGTATATCAATTAATTTATTTATCTTATTCAAAAAAATTATTCAAAAAAGAATAAATAATATAAAAGGAAGTTCCATAAAAAGATGAAAAATAAAGATAAGAAAACCGTTGAGATATTATCGAAAATATTAAATTGTTTCAACTTTGGCTCCTTGATTTCATTATAAATACTCACATACATTCACAAACAAATTTCTCTTTCTCTCTCTCTAAAGAGCTTTCTCATCTTCTCTTTACCGCCGAAAGTTCCACACTTTCATCTTCTGCTTTTCTGGGCCTCATCCATAATATATTCATGGTAATCATCTTCATCTAGCTCCATTTTTTTTCATTATGTTCTATCATAATCTTTTTGTTAATTATTTTGTTTCAAATATTCTCATATATCCATTAATTTTTTAAGTCTTTTTTGCTTTTAGATGTTACTTAATTACTTAATAACTTAATTATTCAGTTTCATAATCTTTGCTTCTGAATTTTAATTATATCGTAAGTTACTCCTGCTTTTAGGTGTTACTAGTACATCACATGCATCAAGTTTTTTTTTTATTTGTTCAAATTTTCCATCTAAAAGGAAAATATTATGTATCTAATATATACTTGTGTTTCCTTGTTTTTTGATTCCTTTCCCTCCCAAAAAATTGAGTAACATGCTGAATTTGTTTTCTCATAAATGCAAAATCTCTATAACTAGTTTTTTCACAATGATTTGATTTGATTTGATTTGATTGATTTTGTTGTATAATTTTGTTTTGTTGGTGATTTCCACATTCAGATCAGCTTAGTGTGTTTATAACAACTAATATGTTAGGATGTTCATAACTAACTTTATATGATCATTGTGGTAATAGATGCCGAGTGTTAACTCCGGTTCATCCGACAAAGACTCCGAAGCATTTGCAGAAACTGATCCAACCGGTCGGTATGGTAGATACCCTGAACTATTAGGATGTGGTGCTGTGAAGAAAGTGTACCGTGCATTTGATCAAGAAGAAGGAATAGAGGTAGCATGGAACCAAGTGAAGCTAAGAAATTTCTGTGATGAACCTGCTATGGTAGAGAGGCTTTATTCTGAAGTGAGGTTATTGAGAAGCTTGACAAACAAAAACATCATTGAACTTTATAGTGTTTGGAGCGATGATCGAAACAACACGCTCAATTTCATCACTGAGGTTTGTACAAGTGGGAATTTGAGAGAGTATAGGAAGAAACATAGACATGTTTCTATGAAGGCATTGAAGAAATGGTCTAGGCAGATTTTGAAAGGGTTGAATTATTTGCACACTCATGAGCCTTGCATCATTCATAGAGATCTCAATTGCAGTAATGTGTTTGTTAATGGGAATGTTGGCCAGGTAATTTACCATTTCAATTCTGTTTTTCTTTTAGTCATATTTTGCTTGATTTATAAGTTGAAAATTGATATGTTATTTTAAACTCCTTATAGTTTTTGTTTCTGTGAGATCTAAGCTAGGCAAATTAACCAGATTAATAGATTTATATTATTGTTTTAGAATAAAATACTGGATTACTCTACCAATTTTCAACATCAATGATCAATTTGATACCAACACTTTAGGTTGAACGCGTGTTTGAGTGTCCGAAACCCCTACTACACACGCACATTCTATTCAAAGATTGAAATATAAAAATATGTTTTCCCTTCGCCAACGTGTTGCAATCACAGCTTGGACACCTAACCGATACTTCGAATCGGCTAGGTATAAAAAGGGACCTGCCTTAAATTGATTAGATTATTTTCAGCTTTTCGGTTTTAGATAAGAATATATGAATCCTGATTTTCAATTTTGTCTTGTATAAATGATGTCCTACATTTTGGAGATTACTGACGCGTGTCGCCTTCTTGTTTGTGCTTGTGATTCAGTCATCGTGTATAAGTTATGCTTTCCTAAAAGGCGTTATTAACAAATTTTGTTTCATTCCATGGCTAACAGGTTAAGATTGGTGACTTGGGTTTAGCAGCAATTGTGGGGAAGAATCACATTGCACACACAATTCTTGGCACACCAGAGTTTATGGCTCCAGAATTATACGACGAAGACTACACAGAATTGGTGGACATATACTCATTTGGTATGTGTGTATTAGAAATGGTGACATTGGAAATTCCTTATAGTGAGTGTGACAATGTTGCCAAAATATACAAGAAAGTTTCTTCTGGGATAAGACCTGCTGCAATGAACAAGGTCAAAGATTCAGAGGTAAAGGAGTTCATTGAGAGGTGTCTTGCTCAGCCAAGGGTTAGACCTTCTGCTGCTGAGCTTCTTAAAGATCCTTTCTTTGACGAACTTGTTGGTGATGATGAAGATGAAGACGACGAAAACGATTATGTTAATTCATACTAAACTAAAGTACTAAACAGTCCTTTATGTGATAAATTTAATATATTAATGTCTTAGTTTTTTTAGTTTGGTTTATTAACTTTTTTAGTTTATATGTAAATTTGCAATTTGGGGCAGGGCTATATGGTATGCTTTGTTTTGATTTTTTTTCCCCTTTGGATATGGCTGAATATTGGAGAGGGCTTAATTGGGGATGTTGTCATTTTGTACATAGGAGATTTTCTTCGACAGTTGTGAAATGTGAAGCATATATATTGAATGATGATTCCATATTAAATTTTGAACCGAGTTAGGAAAGGTTGAGATGCTTGCATCAAACCAACCAACCACTTGTGAAGTCGGTGGTTATGTAATAAATGTTTGTAAATTACATATCAAACAAAATCAGTAATCAAGAAATTATTTGATAGGTGCCAAAATTTGAAAAACAAAATGGACTAATGTCTCTTAAATGTAATAATCTTATAAAGGAAGGAAATTTTTGATTTTCACCTTTGAAAAGTGACAACTAATACTTGTACTTTTTTTTTTGTAAATTGGGTATCCTCCACACGCAACTGTGGAGACTAATCTTCCCAAGATTGAATTCGAATCCAGAACCTTGGTTAAGCTTAAAGAAACATGTGACATCTCATTTAAGCGCTCTTAGATTGCTACTACTTTATTCTAAATGATTTTCAGCTTCTGAAGTAATTAAAAGGACGAGCCATTATAATGATTTTATCCATGTGTATAATGATATTTCTTTTAATAAAAACAAAACCTTTTTCTTAAGTTTTACCAAACCAAACAAAGGTTTTAAATTTGTCCTGAAAAATAAAATTACAAGGAATGTATTTGGAAATCCAAAGAGTATTTGTCATATGATTTATTTCTTTCATTGTCACCCTCAATTATGAAAATGAGATTTTGAGGCAATTTGAAGTAATGTGAGTGTGAAAAAGGTTTTATTTGTCATTTAATTTGAAGTCAAAGAAATCAGGGAAAGTCAAAGGTTTGAATGCAAATTGAGCAACATAGTACTACATGTTTGGAGGCCAGCCAATAGATGGAAATTTCAATGACCATAATGGTGATGAGTTGTTCATATCTTTAAAATTTGGATAAACGTCTATTGGAGTAGAGCTAAGGTTAGCTTAATAATGAAGAAAAAATGTGTGTGAACTAGGAGTACTATAAATAAATAAAGGGCCATGTAGACTTGCATCGTGCAACCCCACTCCATTTTGTTTGGAAATTAATTATAGTGGTCACCCTTTGATTGTGCCACCTATTTTTCCCCCTTTTTTTTGAGAGACCTATTCTTTCCCCTTAAAGCAATAGGAAAATTAGACATTGACTTTAATATTTTGCCAATCATGGTTGGTCGGTTGTCAATATGAAGGGAAAAATTGAAAGGAAAAAAAAGATAAAGGGGGGAAATATTTTATTATAAAAGATAAAAGAAAATAATGGTAAGTTAATGGAATGTAAATAGTTTTTTTTAAAAACTATATAATTACAAACAATTTAATTACTTTTTTTTTGCATTTTTTAAATATATAAATTACTGTATTCTTCATGAAATAAAACACGCAAGTGCACAATATAAATTAAAATTATTTTCTCATAAATTTATTGAGTACTATTTTTATTTGTTAATGATCGATGGCGGACCTTGATTAGCAACCTTAGAAACGTATGAATGCGCATGCAATAAGACATTCCAACAACATAGTTTACGGTGGGTCACTTTCTTGGTGGTGGTGATTGGCATGTTGGATTGAGCTAGCCGCTAGGCGCATTCAAGAACAGTTAATTTTAACACATTAGAAAATAATGCAAACTTACCAAAATCAACCCCATTTTTTTTACATTATTTATCGATTTGAATTCGTGTGACTACCCTACATGGAAATTGGAGATAATAAGACAAAGGTGGTGGTTAAACCGTTTAACACGTTTGGGCCAACTTCTAAGGAAGATTGCCAATGCTGACAGGTAAAAATAATGTTTTTCTTTTCTTAAAGAAGGTAGAAATAATGTTAAATTTGAATTTCGTTGTGTTTGATGTGGAAATAGTGTAATCTTTTATTTTACGGAAAATAGTCTAACATTGTGCTTGATGTGGAAATAGTGTAATCTTTTATTCTTGCTTCTTATATCCTTCAGCTCATGTTAAAATATAACGACAGATTTGACCCAAAAAAAGAAAGAAATATAAGGTGGAAAATTCAATGGAGTTTTTTATCTCCAATCATTGGGTCCATATATATAAAATTACATGTGGCATGTATGGTAACGCTACCACTAGTCTTTGAAGATCATAAGCATGTTTGCCAAAAGATATATATTTTTCAAGGTAAATATGGTAGATGTTTTGAGATCTGCTTGGGTATCAAATACCTGTAGGTAAACTTCGTTCAAAAGTTGAATTTATTTTAATATAAATTAATATAAAAATATGTTTTGGTGATAATTAAAATACCCTTTCAGTGATTTGTCACTCTCATTAACGACACAACACTTACGTGGCATATGTGTGTTGGTTTTCTCATTTTCTATGACATTTATAATATTTAATTTATATACATAATAAAAACTCATTAATTATTAAAATAAATAAAAGAATTAAATTATAAAAAGGAACAAATTCTTCTCCTCTTTCTGGAAGAAGAAGAGTCATATTTGAGGCTTGTTCTTCGCATGAACTTCTTGTTGTGGTTGAGTTTTCGAAGAAGACAAAGACAAGATTGAAGACAACAACAAAAAGGAAGAACAAATCCTTCAACAAAGAGGAACAACAACAAAAAGTTGAAGAAGAACAAGACGAAGAAGAAGACAACCACTTTTCCTCCTCCCTTCTTGCAAGTTTAGAGGAGGAGGAGATCAGTTGGAGCGATGCTCACAACGGTAGTTTCAATTCAAAGAATAATAAGAAAAACCAATGCTATTCTTCACTCCTTTTCATTACCAACAAGGATGATTTCAGATATGATTATTCTAACTCCATTTTCGGGCTTCTTCTCTTATTCGAAAACTCAACCACAACAATAAGTTCATCCGAAAAACATGCCTAAAAAATGACTCTTCTTATTCCTATAGTACACCTGCATTGCTAACCACCTCTTTCAACATGTATGCTCGTCGTCGCCATAATCCCAACATCATTGGATCCTATAAATTGAACGAAAATGAAAGAAGGAGGATGAGTGAAGTCAAAAAAAGGAGAAAAGGGGAAGTGATTGTAAAAGAAGGAGGAGGAGGAATTGGAAATTTTAGCAATTAGGATTCATGGATCTTCAATTTCATTCCATTCCTTTTTATAAATTTTTTTAATAATTAATCATCAATTAGTTTTTATTATGGATACAAATAATTTATTATAAATGATATGGAAAATTAGAAAGACCATATACATATACCCCATCATTGATGAGAGTGACAAATCACAAAAACTAATGGGGATTAAAAAAACACTAGAAATGTATAATAGGGGACCAAAATTGTAGTTTTTGAAATAGAGGGAATACAATTTCAATTAGGTTTAAATAAGAGAACTAATTGTGCATTTGAGTCTAAGTTTTATCTTGTAATATTTGATGACTCTGAATGAGTCAGAAAACTTGAAGATTGTGATTGGAATATTCAAATGTGGAATTGCTTTATTTATACATTGATTCAATTTAGAAATCCTTACATTAAAAACTTGTACTCCCTTCGTCCGATAATGTAAACAACAAAAACCTTTTTTTTTTTTTCTTCCCAAAATATAAGCAAAATAATATTATTTATGACATGTTTACAATTGTTGTTCCAAAAGTAATCTTATATTTATTGAGTTTATATTTTACAAATCACTTATTGAAAGTGCATATTCTCCAAAACATTTATTGAGTTTGTGTTTTTCAAAACACTTTTTTAATAAGTGTGATTTTGTTTTTTGTCTTTACTTATAAATTAGGACGGAGGAGTACTCTTTTGACGAACTTCTACGCTTATTTTTTTATGCCAATTAAGACATAAATATTGAATATCATAATAGTTTTTTTTTTTTTAGATAAATATAATATAGTTCTATTCCGTAAAAACAAAAGAACTATAAATAATATTTTATTTTGTTTTATCTATAATTATG
>Ga0315913_1002958_pt1 | contig 20232 bp, 15 predicted proteins | sample MpolsnodulesMG_FD_207736 | JGI IMG/M metagenome (GOLD analysis project Ga0315913, IMG submission 207736) | Medicago polymorpha root nodule microbial communities from Los Angeles, California, United States - small nodules | ecosystem: Host-associated > Plants > Roots > Nodule | place: USA... | reverse complement strand
GTCTTAACTACTACTCTCCGTAAAAGGCCTAACCTAAGGTGACTCATCATTGACAAAAGTAATTGAAAATTATTAATCTGGTATGGTATCTTGCTATGCAGAGAACAGGTCTACTATCTCAATCAAATATGGGAAATGATTAAAGTACAGCAAAATTTAGCATACACGAAGTTGAATAGGTTACCTATATGTTAGACTTCCTCTGAGATTCTTTCCACCGGCTAGGAATAGTTGTAATGCCTTGATCACGTCTTCAGGCGGATACCACAAATGAGCCTGTGGCATACCAGCTGGTGTTTGCTGGAATAAGTATCTTCTATTTCCAGGGGGCAAGAAGTAAATTTTCTTTTGATGATTTGACATACCAGATTCAACAGTTGTGGATGGATCCCAGTCAGGAAGCACTACAATATAATCATGGTTATGATCCTGCCACAAATTTGCAAAATGGTCCCAATCAGTATCCAGAAAATGCAACACATACTCATGCCAGTAGTATATACTTCGATTGAGCTACCCTAACTTGCTAAAAGAAAATTTATAAATGGTTTACAGCAACAGGAAAAAGCTAAAAAATCATGCTTAGAAATGGGGTATAATGCATGGTCTTATCTATATTATAGTCAAAGTACTAGTGTACTACGACTAGTACAAGCCCAAGCCCACAAATCAAATATAAGACTAATCATAATTAAATAAGAAAAAAACAATGAAATCTGGAAACCATTCCCAGAGATCATTTAAGATGCTTTAAAATATTTGACAATGCAATCAAAAGATATTGTGAAGTAATCTTAAACATAAATCAGTTCATACAATACATACAGCGATTCCATCGGTACAGTTGTATATTGTATGATAAAGGATTTCCCATGCAGCGTCAACTTGTTGGATTGCTTTACCATATCGTCTATGGGAATAACTCTTGAGCCATTCCTGCAAGAAAAATAAATTTATGACTTTTCACTTAATAAAAAACCTTATTAGCTGATGCAATCCATTGTTGGACACTTTCTTATTTTCATAGCAACAGCATATCTTTAGTGTATAACATAACCGATAAGAAGGTGAAAAAGAAAACCAGTATATACAAATTTCAAAGTATGTAATTCTAGAGAGCGTATATATGAACAACATTACATTGATTTTAACTTTCTCATCACGGAAGGCCATTTCAGACATTAGCTCATAAACAATAGGATTGTGCTCTATTCCTTCCATGCACATACCAACACCTACCTGCATAAAATATTAGTAAGATAAAGCTTAAAACCAGAATGTAAAAGCTATAAATCAGGAAATGCAAGCGCTAAAATGTTTCCAGCTGTAATCCTGAAGGGAAAAAAATATGCCAACAAAGTGAAGAATAAAGAATGCTACAACGCTATAATGTGCATTAAAACATAGGTTTTAGCAGCAATGCTTATGAATTTCAAGTTTCTAACAAACATAAATTTATATATTATTGTTGATGTAAACATTAGGTGTACCATTGTCGAGTTTGCACTGACACGAGCATCAACAGGACCAGAAGCAATTGCATCCAAAACACCGTACATTTCAATATTACCACCAAAGTTATGTAGCATGCACCTGGAGCAAAGTAGGATTGACAAAGCATGATTCTTTTTGTTTAGAATATTGTATATCTTCAGAGAAAATAGTAACATGAGCTACCAAAGAGCTAATTACCATATATAAGGAGTACCATAAAATTGAAAGGAAGTTTTCCAAATTGGTTTTACATCAGCAAATAGATCAAGAACGATCATCTTCCCAGATGGAACAGACTGTAAAAGTGCCTGAAAATAGTATCATATATAGTAAAAAAAAAAAATCTATTCTTCCATTATTTGTGCTAGCTAATGAACCAGAGAGGAGCAAATGAACGATCTCTAGTTGTTACTGAGACCATATTTATTACAAATAATATAAATAGGAAAATTACGGGACTGATTCTATGCAATTACAGTAATTAGGGTAACGATAAATCCTTCTATTTATGACTCTTTATAATTTATAATATTTTCTGGTTGTGTGTACTGATCAAATTATCTTTTGGTATGGACTTCCTTTGTAGATTCTGCTTTGGTCTCTCAGAATGGCAACTACAATCAGTACTGCAAACCAGGAAAATTTGATCCTAAGTGCAGTTGTTACCACAAAATCAAACACACAATCGACAGGTGTCATGCTATGCATGATTTCCCTCCTAAGTCAGCCAGTGCGGCATAGACTTTACTGCAGGCTACCTTTAAGTCCACTTAGCCAACATCTGATCCTAAAGAACAACCAACCATCATTACCAACTTCCATATTGGTTTCCGGATCCACTACATCTGTTGCATATACGGGTCATTCCTATGCTGGCTTTTCCAACTCCAAGTCTCGCGGTCTGATATGAAACTGGTACCTTATTCTTATAAGAGGCATATAAACCCTTTAAGATCGACTCCAACCGTATGAGTTAACTTGCAATTTTGATAGCTTGAACCAAACCATCAACAAATATGTACAATTAAATGGCTTTTCTGTATGCATAGCTCATGACATAATATCATGGTCTTGTTTGATCCATGTAGCTGATCAAACCTAGTGGGAAAATGTTTTGTTGTTGTGGCATGTATGTGAATTTCGACAAAATCAAAAGCATCCATTTATGGTATTATGATCAAATAGCTGGTGGCTCCTGAAGCCAAGAAAAAACATACACACACAAATATTGAAGAAGACAGAAGATATCTGGTTATGTATTAGAACTCCATACTTTCATTTGAGGTGGCTTCCAAAACGATGAATCAGAGTAGAAGAGCCAACCCTGCAAATTCATTTCTATTTGTCAGCTAAACGCCGTTATACAAATGGGAAGGAGATAATTGTAACTCTTCAATAACACAAACCAATAATAAAAACATCCACAGCAAAAGTAAAAATATAAAGAGTAAAGACAAATATTTGATTTGTGGATAATTAAGTATATTATAACGTGATTTGAATAGTGTACAGAGGGTATATATAGTCCAATGAATATAAATACAGAAACTTATAACCATTTTGGGTATGTTTCCCAAATTTCTCTCTACATTTTACAATTGAAATATCAATCTACGCTGAGCTATGAGTAAAAAATATATAAATCATACTATTACTTCAAATAACGTATTTACAAGATATTTAACACATCAAACAATATTTACGATAAGATATTGAGAACTGGAACAACTATGATTCAGAAGGACATTGTTGAATAAGGTAAACTGGTCTCTTGTTATGGAAACCTTCCCAATTAGTTAATACTAATAGTCAATTAATTTGGCTAGTTAGGAAGGCAATTCCGATTTATCTTTTCTCTCCCTTGATTGCCTAAAAGACTAACCTTATAAATTCACCAAAAATATAAGAGTCGTTTATTTGCCTTCATCAAATAGCTAAAACTTATGAAATAGTTGGCATATGAAATTCATGAAACAGTTGTTTCCAAAATTGAGATGCTTATAAAGAGATATATGTATTTATAGGATACATGATATATGAGGACTTAAAAAAAGAAACAGAAAGATCCAGGGTCAATTGAAGCATACTTGCATTAACCACACAGCATCTTTGTCACCCTTGGAAATGCCTTGATATACTGCAGCTCCAAGAGTTGATATATAGTCCGGATCACTGGTAGGCGGGGAGTTTTCGTTAAATGTGTCACTGCAGTCAACAATATAAAATTTATGTAACTGTCAGCAACCAAGGGTGATGAAGAATAGAAACTGACTCCAGTAGTTAAAAGTAGTGTACGTCTGCGGTTAAGGCCAATAAGGTTTTCATAAACAAGTGAACATGAAAACTTTAATTTATAAACATGTACATCATACAATGGTAATTGCCAATTAAAAGAAAAATGCCAAATAGATAATGATAGATCATCAACTTGAAACCAAATAGTACAATAAAATAGTAATATTAAGTATTGAGGACAAGTGAATCTACCAGTTGTATATGTCTGTTACATCCCCATATTCTGTAAAATTTAAGAACATATGTCAATATTAAGATATAATCAGAAGGAAATATAAGGAAGAAAAACAAAATATTAGGGACATCATCACCCGAACACTAGAAGTTTTGTCCTATTAGGAACACATAATGGTAGAGTTTTTAGAAATTTGAGAAAAACAAATTGAAGTGTATATTGCATTACAAAAAAAGAACTTAAGTCGAGAATTATTCTCCTTTTCACATGTTTCCCATTCGCAAACAGCTGTCCCTTTTACCATGCTACCTCGATTCAAAGTTGAAGCCCATATACCAAAATACCCATATATACTCTTGGTAGATTCTATATGTAACTGTTAAGATTCCCACATTGAATGAGATATGGCCTAAAAATGAATTTAAAAGTGGGAGGTATCTCTCACCTTATGAGGCAGTTTTGTAGGGTTGAGTTAGGTCCAACCCAAATTCTAAGATGGTATATCAGAGACTATCCGAGATTCGTTTGGCCACTTGCTATCAGGCCACACACGAGATAGACAGCTTTGGGGGTGAGGAGAGTGTGTTAAGACTTAAAGTCTCACGTTGGATGAGATATCCTCTGAAAATGAGTTTATAAATGGGAGACACCACCTCTCACCTTACAAGCCGGGTTTGTAGGGTTGAGTAAGGCCCAAATTGTAAGAGTAACCAACTAAACAGAGATTAAACTGTCTAACAATAGCTAGTCATGTTCCCATTTATTATGTTGATCCTATTATCCCCTTGAAGCTTGACATTCTCCAGATTGGAATGTGCAACCAATTTTCTCCTCTCCTGGATATCCACATCCACAGTTCTCCCATCTTCATCCATTTGCTTGTCTTACCCAAAATACTTACATGCATGCATGCCATTGGACATCAGTGCATTGACCCAGCTGGTTGACTTCACTAGAAGCATTGGCCTTCCTTCAACCCAACTGACATATCCCTAATAATCAAGCTTCCAAGATCCCCTGATTCTCAGTCAATAGTTGCTGCTGCCGCCTCTGGAATTTGTTACAGCCTAATTCAAACCCCCATTACCCCGCCCCGCTCTGTGTCCTTGTATGATTAGCGGTTGGGGCCAAGTCGTTTTTTAGTAACAGACTAGGCAAGCCCACCTGAGCTACCTCCTGTCGTTTTTATTAGATTTCTTCTCTCGCGAAACAGATTTCCCCAACACATTTCCATTAATAACCCTTCCTTCCCTAAGAAAAAGATGTCCATAAGAAAGAATGGAACAAGAGTGAAACTAGGCACACCTTTAATTTGTTTCCGGATAAAAGCTTCCCCAATTTCAACAAATAGAGGATCAGAAGGATCAAGAAGGTATGTGCAGCACCAGCGAGGATCAGCATCAACAGTGTTCCTGGCAGCAATATTAACGAAACAACTTCATGGATAACTACATGGAACAATAAACCTTTTAAACTGGTAAAAAAAAGTATAAGCTAGAAAGTGAGCAATAAATCCAAAGCCTGCCAACTACTGAAAAGAGTATCATACAGTTGTTTCAATGCTGGGAATACGAAGTTGAGCAACAGATACTGAAAAAACAAACACCAAAACATTCTTATAAAAGAGAAGTGAAATACCAGTCACCAAGTCTAGTTATTTTCGCTGAAGGAAATATCTTCGTCAAAGCAGCCGGGACATTTCCAGAAAAGGATGGTAACACTAGAATATAAAAACTCAATGTTAAAGAAGAGCATTAAGTTCAGAAAAATGTATGGAAGAAATTGAGACTATAAAACCGTTTTCCCCTGTTTTTTTTATAAATTTAAGGTCATCAAAAAACAATTTAAGTGTATCTTTGAAAATTGTTGTATATGAGTAGTTAGAGTAATTAATTAGTTTAATTGGTTGGTTTATTATGTGGCTGTTAAGCCTATTAGCAAGTCACTAAATAGCCTTCATTTGGTAGAGGAGTGTATCTTTGAAAATTTGTAATTGTAAATAGAGAATCCTCTGTTGTGAAGGGCTAACCCTTGGAGGAAAGATTTCTCTCCTATTATCTTATATCCTTTCTCAATCTCTTAATAAAATTGTTTCTTTGTTTACTCAAATCTGTCTAGTTTTGGGAGTTCTTTCTTATACCAAGAGAAAGGTTCATAACAGTATACCTGGAGTCATCCCTAGCTCAAGCATTCGAGAGATTATCTGTTTCTGTAAGACCAATTGTTGATCTAACCAGTTTTGAGATAAGGGCCCACCCCATCTGTGAAAAGATAGATCTCATTAGAAACCAAAGCACCTGAAATGATAACAGCTATCTTTTAATCCATACAACCAGAAAATGCAACAACAACAAAACAAACAGTAACTATGACGCTTTCATTAGTAAACAAAGATTGATAGAGAATGAAAAGTGTTTTAACTTGTTGGATTCTGATCCAAACCTCTGAAGTTTAGATATCAGATTGTATAGTAAATATCAGCAGTTTTCTCATTCAATTTTGTCAAGTTATCCTTTTAACAAAGAGATTAGAAAGGACATTTCCTAACACATTACCAGCCTGAACTTTTTCTTTACATAGGACTTTCAATGCTGAAATTTAGGCGAAACAGTGGTAGGCTTGTTGCAATGCACCTATTTTCTGTCCTATGTATTCATGTGATAATCCAAGCTTAAAGTCCGATCTCTTACCCAATTTGAACTGTAATTTGCAGTCCATTAGAAAGTTTTCCACGGGCCTTACCAGCGTCACTAATTTTTTCCAAAAAGTTATGAATTTCAGGGTATGGAATCAGGGAGGATAATCGGCAATGCCAAGGAATGTAAAGGACTCTATACCCTTTACAATTCTTACAATAATTGGCAATGCCAAGGAATGTGAAGGACTCTATACCCTTCACAAGTCTGGGTAGAAAAAATGGGTCAATGCGTACACATAGTTGTTAATGCATAGACTGGGGTAGACTCAAATTACTTAGACTCGGGAAAACATGTGAGCTTACTCACAAGTTAGAGACTATGATGGAAACGAAATGAAAAGGTAAAAACACATCCTATCAAAAGGTAAAAAAACATAATTTTCTTATTCTTTTATCTCTAAGTTCTGATAATCTTGTCATTGCATAAAATGTTCAACATGTACTACCCACCTCTTTACAATATGAAATATGAATGAATAATGAACACAAACACAAGTCGACCCCACTTAGTGGGAAAAGGCTTGGTTGTTGCCGTAATGAACACAAACGGGAGATTACTTGATTTTCAAGCCCATTTCTTTAGCTTTCTATACAGCAAGAAAATCAACTATAGGGTTTAAATTTCCTCATTTACCTACCCATGTAAATTTCCCATGCGCGCCCAAGCAAGAAAAGCGGGTCCACCAAAGAAACCATTCAAATCTTCTGAACTAATATTAAAATCCTACAATTAGAATATACTAGTCAAATCACTATTGAAATAGAAAATAAACTAAATAGATACTTTTATGAAGATAAAGTACACCAATGAGAATAAAGCAAGCATCTGACTTAGTAACTCTTCGGATAACTATTTCAATAACAACATTGTGTCTTCAAAGCCAATGAAAAGTCGCATGTAACTTGATGTGGGAATATGCTCACACTGACTTTGTACTACTCCTATTTGTTAGATATTACAAACTTGTTTCTTATAACAATATTAATAAATAAAAAAATACACATGCACTAAGATGTACGGAAGAAATATGTGTGCTCTATCATCCATCCAAACTTATGCACATATAGCATTCCCAATGATTGTTACCAAAATCAAAATGAAAACAAGCTACACACTATATTTGAAGCAGCAAAGGTGATCAGAAGTTAGTAAGAGAGGCCAGAAAGAAAAAAAAGTTAAAAGTAAAAAAAATTGTGGCAAAACTTGCATTTAAACAAGTGACATAATCAACAAAGCATAAAAAACATCAAAATTCTAACATCTGGAATAAGTAGTTCTTTAAAAACTTATTAAGTAAATGATAACTTATGTGAAAGAAAGCAGCATTTTACCTAAATATATTTTGCATTGTATAGATTCTATGAACCGATTTTTTTACACAGTGATTGTCCTCAAACAAAATAATCAAATTTCCTTAACTTTAGCTGTATCCACACATATGTGAACATGTAACTAGCACTTACCTTAAAAACCTTTTGCCAGATAGCCTCCTGGCCGGTGAATGCTAAGGGGAGGTTCACCCCCTGAAGTGCCATCCAGTCTACCTCCTTTTCCCACCTTTCCCAATCCCACCAAACAAATGAATCTGCAAAGAATCAAGAAGAATGTAATATTACATAACTTCTCACAGATGGAGCAAAATAGGTTGGAAAGCTGATTTTGGTACTCACAACTAGACGTCACGACATTTTGGTAATAGTTCCATGGAACAGGACGTTTAATCTTCACACCCCCATCTTTTAAAAGGGGCAGAGACCCTGTCTTGGGGATTGAAGTTGTCTGAATGCCACCTGTTTTATCCCATGAGACATGAGCACCGCACCAATACTTAAGATACCAATGGAGGCCAGACGCAATCTCAACACCTGTGGTTCCGCTAATGCTGACAAACATATAACAATACAATGTCACTTCATATTCAAGAAGGAAATAAAATTGATTAAGCGGACCTATCACAAACAAATAACTTAGGACGATGAAAACAAACCACCACATCAAGAACCTTGAATAATCATACAGCAAATCAATGCTAGAATTTTCATATCACGTTATGAATAAAAAACATTAAAGCACTTGACCAATTTTAGATTTTCAAACAGTATTGTATCATGAAGTTCCTTAGTATGCTCTACATTATAATCTAGATTAAGTACATGAAAAACAAGAAAAGAGCCAAAATAAGTTGTAAACAAGATGAATTCAAGAATCTCGTAATCTTAAAGAAAACCAAGAAGCAAAAAGGAATAATAAATATTAATCAGAATCACGGTCTTCAGTATAAATTTCATTTGACATACATAATCTCAGGCCCGTTCTGGCTTGATTTATTGTAATTGCTGATTATAAAACAGCTGTCTCCACCACAGACATCCTGAAAATATGCAAATCTTATTTTTACACTCAATAATGAAAAATAAGAACACATGCAAACACTGATTTCTTTGGTACCGTAACATGATAACAGTACGGTTAGGTGAAGCAGGGATCTAAATAGATAATAAGGGTTTTTACATATAAAAATGCCAAATTTTGATTTCAATTTTTAGTCTCTACATTTAGTTAAATTATTATGTTTTTAGTCCTCGTCAATCATATCAGGAGTAAAAGCACACAACTTTTGTACATTTTAAGGACTAAAAACATATAAATTTCTTGTAGAAACAAAATCGAAGTTTTTCAACTTTATAGGACCAAAAAGATATTTAACTCTAAAATTAGAGACAGCGTAACAGATTAACACCAACTCCGTTGACAAACTAACATGACAGCGGAGTCATTACTGCTTCTACCAAAAAGTAACATGCAAAGTGACTATCACAAGATCAACACATTGATAGAATATACATGAGTACTTATCTATGAAGCACGGACATAGACACGGACACCAGACACGACATAGGCATTGACACGCCAACACTACTAATAATTCGAAAAAATCATATAATTAAGTGTAATTATATGCGTCGGTGTCGTGTCGTGTCAGTGTCAAACATGTCATGTGTCCGACACTAGAACACGTTTAATCCAAGGAGTGTCTGTGCTTAATAGGTACTTACAAACTGGGGACTGGACTGAACAACTTCGGTCAACTCAACAACTAATTCAAAAGTAACAGAAAAATAATAATTGTTTTTCCCTTCTTACTTTGTATTAGAGTACTAAAAAGGTATAATTGTACATAATTAAAAACCAAAAATTAAATGAAAACTAAGAAAAGGGTAACAGAAAAACAAAGTCAAACACAAAATTGAACTCAGTATCAAAAAGAATGAAGTAAAAAAAGGAAAAAGAGAAACAACCTTAGAAATAATGTTAAACTCAAAGCTGGAGAAATGGGTCGGGAGAAGTCTTTTGAGAACACCTCTGGCAGCTGATTCTTGCACAGATGGAACTGCCCTTTTGGAATCCAACCGATGAAGTAGAGATTGAATGGCTTCATGGTGATTACACAGTGCCAATGGAAATGAAAACGTTGCAATCAAAATGAGAAGTTGAAAGAGTAGAAGCTTCAACTTCAACATTTTTGTTGTTCTTGTTCCAAGAAATGAAGAAGTGATTGAAACAACGTAAAAAACAGAAGACAAAAAAGACAGTACCAATGTTTATCTAGTTCTAAACAACCTTTTCAATATGATAATTCCAAATCATAAATCATTTTAGAAGAAAAAAGAAATTATAGCAAGTAGTTAATGTATCTGATCTTGGTCTACATTGTAAAGCAGATACATTAATTATTCAATAAATCTAAAAAAAAGAATATTTTCTTATATTTGAAACCAGAGTGAGTATAACTTACTATTTCATCTTATTTAAAATTAGGGTCATGTTAACTTATGTCTTCATTACATATGTTAAGCATTCTATAAATGTTAAATATTTATTAAAACATTAATTTTTAATCTTTGAAAAAATAAATTAGCACAGTTTCCTAGACAAAATTTTCACTTTAGGTTGTTTAACATGTGTCATAATAGTACAAGGTAGCATGTTTCTTAAAATGATCGATTAAGTTTCTTATACACATTAAAAAATAGGGAAATGTTAATTTGTGCCCTTAAGACACAAGTTAATGATTTAAATATAGAAATTATTTATTGGAATATGTGCATTGTATTTAATCTTTAACTTTTTAATAAAATGAATGCACAAAATTTTAGATAATATTTCTACTTTTGGGTTTCTTAATATGTGTCATAAGGGCACAAGTTAACACTACTCTAAAAATATATAATGATCATGTCAAAAGAACGTAAAAATTTTATTAAACTAACGTTATCTATTATTAGTGTAATCATTAATGTATGGAACTAGTGTAATCTCTATAAATTAGAAAGTACAATTAAAAGTAAAATATTAGTTGTATATCGAAAAGTTGAGGTGATATTTATTTTGAAATAAATTTTTACTATTAAAGTGACACTCATTTTAAAACAGAAAGAATATATAATAGTACATCATTTATGTTATTTTTTAATTTTATTTTTAAATATTTATTACTTTCAATTTTTTTTATTCTCAAATTTATATATCTCACACTATTAATGAAAAGTGATTTTGTAAAATAATTTATAATTTCTCTTCTACGTGGAAATTGATTATTTTTTTAATTTGTATTAAATTATCAAAACAGCTTATTATTTGGGATTGAGTAAGTAATAGGTCTTTTTAGAAGTGATAGGGTTAAATATATATTTAATTTCTCTAATTATGTCAATTTTCGCTATTAATCCCAAACAAAATTCTTTGAAGTTTGGTTTCTTTAAAAAAAATATATTATTAATTTAACTATTTAATCTTTAATTTAACAATTTAATCTATGAATTAAAGTTTTTTTTAAGAAGTCAAAAGCAATATATTAAAAAAAGTCTCAATTAAGCACGATGTGCCTAAAAGCGAATCAGTAAAATGATATAGGAGACACACAAATATGTGAAAACCAAAAACCAACACCATTATATCGTGAGTATTACTTTTCCGACCCTGTGGCTTTTCTCGCGCACCCTATTTTTTTCTAAAATTACCCCTGGTCCAGATTTCGTTTTTCGGATTGAATTGTTATAATTTACCAGATTTATCCGGATTTCAAAATCCAGAATGGCCTTTTTTCCATAACATTTTCATTTTTAAGCTTTGAAATTCGTTCTATAAATGCAAATAAACATATAAAACAGAAATAAAAAGACAAAAAGATGAAAACAACTCATTTCATTGATATTTGAATAATACATTACAATAATGGTAAAGCTTTTTAAGCTTTTTACATAAGAACCTAAAATTATTCCTAATCTTATTGCATAAGAACCTAAAACTATTTCTAGGGGGTAAGCTATACTAGTGGCTCCGGCTGAGATGACATATCAGTAGCTTCACTGTTGGAGGGGAGACAAAGGGGGCACAGGGGCCTCTAGGGAACAAGAGACATGATGGTCAATATGACACCATGACAAACCAACCTCACACCCAGACTGACCACTTCCCTATTGACCGATCATATGACCCCTGATGGATTTCCAAAGAGACATTTTTCTATGAAAGGCCAACGATGGAAACATATCGTTGTAGAAGAGAAGAGGAGAAAGAAGAAGGTGTGACTATTTTTAGAAAATGAAGGCTATTTATAGGGGAGGGAGGGTTAAAAAACGTGTGGGAAGCCATAATTACAGTCAAAAAACGTGTAAACGATGGAAACACACGTTTTTTGACTTTACCACCGTCCAAAAACGTTTGAAAAACGTTTTGTTTATGGTGCAGACCACTGGCCAAAACTTCTGGTGCAGTCATGATTATATAATCTGGATTACACATGGATTCCGAATTACATATTCCGGAAACATACGATTATGGCGTGGACCAAAGGGAAACTTGGGACTTTGTGTACGGTGAGTGTTGGTTCGTATTTTAGAATCCGGATTGCTTCAGCATTGGATTCTTTTGTGTGGCCCACATTGCACCGACAATTTTTGTGGTCCACAACGCCTAGATACCTGTATAGATAGGGGTCCCTGTTTTCATTACAAGTAAACTACACCATAAAAAAAACATCTTGGAATTCCCTAGCTTTGATTCGAACACCAAGCTAGCAGCAGTCTACTATAACGGTGGAACACCACCCCATCTGTTTAGGATTCACAACGATGTCACCCTCTCCGGGCTGAAGGATGAGCTGGATCAAATCAACCGTCAACTCAGCCACAGAGACACGAGGAGGGTGGTCGGTGTTGACTATGATGTCCATTGTCTGACTCAGCCGGATCTCTTTGTTTCAGCCGGATGAAACTCACAAACAATGACGACGTGAGAACCATGTTCTCTGTCTATGCTCAGCACAGTACTAGAGGACCGATCGAGTTGGACGCTTTGTTGGTTAGATCTGCTAAACAAATTCTGAAAAGTTTGCACCGGCCCAGGAACTATGAAGAGATCAGGGCTCTGCTGGAGGGACCAGAGGAGGAAGAAGTTAGTTTAGATGATCCGTGATAATGTGCTTGTTTTAATTAATCGTGTGTTTTATGTTGTATTAATTGTGTGTTAGTTATGTGTTGTTGGACTAAGTTGTTGCATTTGAATAATATATATTATTTAAACCTTCATTATGTATTAATTTACGTCAAAGATGTTCATTTAATCGATAAAATAACAAAAGATATGCATTCCGGATTATGAAATCTGAATTCACCTAGGGCGAAAGTGTGTTCCGGAAAACGAAATCCAGAATACCTCAGCATAGGATTCTTTTGTATGGACCACATTGCACCAAGAGTTTATGTGGTCTACAACATCCAAGGACCTCTATAAATACACCACCTCCGGTTTTCAGCTTCAATACCAGCAAAACACACAAACACACCAAAGAAAACCATGCAAATTTTTGTCATTAAGCTGAGGATCTTTCTCACGCTGTCGCAAATAGATAGCTCTCTATTTGACGGCGTGATGAAGATCTTCAGCATGTTGTAAAAAATACAAACAAACACACCAAAGAGACTAGAGCAAATTTGTGTCATTGTGTTGAGGATCTTTCTCATGCTGTTTTAAATATATAGATCTCTATATAACAACATGATGAAGATCCTCGGCATGTTGTCAAAAATATATAGATACTCCTTGATGCCTCCTTGATAGATAGATAACTCAAAAATATCAAGAGGTTTCTATGAGTTCGGTCCTGCTGCCTGCCAGATGAATATGTCATTTGACAAGGCAGCAGGATCGAACCCAAAGAAATCCTCTTGAAAACACCTTCCCAAAAGATTCAACATTTCTTTTATTATGGTTTTTTGTAACTGTTAAGTTGTCTTGTGTTGCTTCTATTTATGTTATGTACCTTTGTTCTATTTTTTTCCAAGGCATTCGCACAAAAACGGGCCAAATAAAGGGTCTGGTGCAGTTCGGACTTTATAATCCAAAACATCTTCATGCGTTCCGGATTATAAAATCCGAACACTCTCAGTAACATCTTGGCCGGTGACGTTTCACCAAAGGTTAGGCCGGTTAGTGGAGTTTGAATGCATTTTTTGACGGTTTTGAAAGTGGAACACGTTTTATTTGACTGTAATTAAGATCTATGACTTATTTAAGGCTATAAAAAGGCTTGGATCTTCAACATTTTCCTTCATTCTTCTTCACCTCCTTTCTTACATTTTCTTCAATTCATTTTAGTTTTTTAGGTAGGTTTTAGGAGTGTTTGTGGTGTCATGGTCATTGTTGACCACTTATACGACCCCTGCAATTGCATTGCAGCTTATACGGAGGTCGTATAACGGTCAACAAAGACCTTTGAAATCAAAGAAAGACACAAAATTTCATAGCGTATGCGTCCGGATTTTATTTTCCGGAAACACTAACAATCTGGTTCGGAAAACGAAATCCAGACCAGGCATATTTTTGGAATTTTTGCAGGGCGCGCGAGAAGGAAGCAGGGTGGGAAAAGTAATACTCTTATATCGTGGCTTAACCAAACAAACAAATTGGCCCATAAAAAATGGAAATCAAAAAACGAATTTGGTTTGTACGACTTTAGCTACCACCAAGGAAATTTTTTGATATGATCATGTAGTTGAGCAAGATTCAAAACATTGATGCTAAAAATTCTGGAATTTTGCTCCTTCCAAATGACCCAGATACACCTCAGCCAGATCACCTGGAAATAAAGTTGAAAGTCTTTGTGAATTAAATGTGAACCACCTCATTGCAAGGCATGCATACAAATATAAGACGAATGAACACTATAAATATCAAACCAATTCGGAACAAATGACCAAATGTTATCAAAGAAATTGCAATCCAAAAAGAGATGATTAATAGATTCTTCTTCTGTAACCTCCTAAGCATCAAATAGAACTTCTAGTTGCTACTCCATGACGCACCAAATTATGTTTCGTTGGGATCCTCCTATTTAGGGTTCTCCACACTAATAATGAGACTTTACGAGGCACGACTTTAAGAGTTCAAAGATTGCTTACATAAACAAGTAGAACAAGGTTGTTGCAATATGCATTACCTTGATGTTGTAGTGTTGTCCCTTTTACTAATATTTAAGACATGACATGATGTAATATACTTCCTTAAATTGAATCAGAGTTTTGTCTTAATTTGAGTACAAATTTTGACATTTTGAATCATAGTTTGTTTAGTATGTTACCTCGTACCTTGCTTTTTTTTTTCCAACTCTCTCTATATTTGAATTGCTCCTTCTGGAGGGAAATTCTTTTTGGATAATGAATAAATTAAGATAAGCTTTCAAATATTGGCAAAGTGTATGTCTCAAGCAGGTGCTTGCTTGAACATGCCCATTAAAAAGTAGACACTCTTCACAGGCAGATAATAATTCATTGTTTGATGACCAGCAATCATATGATTAAATGTTCTTTGTATGTTAACAAACATTAGAGTATAAATTGTTCTGTTATAATCAAAACCATAATTAAGAGTCATTATTCTTCACACAACTTTGGTTCAACATAAGATGGTATAATCTCCAACATGGCTAAAAATTCACTCTCTCTAGGATCCTCATTCTCTTCAATAATCTCTGATGATAAAGTTGAGACTTTTTCAAAGGACAAGGTTGTAATTTTATTTTTTATTGCCTTCCCTAGTGATAGTGTTAGTAATGTCAACTTTATGGCATCGTTCTCTCTCACGTGAGTGCTCCACTGGTCGAGTACATTTAATTTGACAAATTCATCGATAACTTTCAAAGTTAAAGTTCCATCCTCAAAATGATTCATGCACTTTCCGATTGGTAAGAATAGTTAGCCTTTGACTTTAACTTCCACTACCAATATATGAAAATAAAGTACTACCAAAAATTCTTTACTGCCCATGCCCAAATCTTCACCATTTTATTTTCTTCACAACTCAAAGGTTATAATGAACTTTTGTGCTGATAAAAACCACTTTTTACCTCTATGATGGCATTAGACCCTATTACACACTGGGTAACGCGCTACATCCTATTATCCAGCTTTCTCTGACATTTATTAATATGTGTGCGTTGCAATTCATGTTGTGTGCTTAGACTGAATTTCATCACTCCAGTTTCTGCTAATCTTTATGTTGTGTAGATAGCTTAAACACATGTAGGAACAATATCACGATAGTAGCTAATTCCTTGAGCAATGCCTATATTTTTTATTAAAAAAATGAAAAAGGGAGGTTTATCCATTGTTTTATTTCAGTGTCTAAATCTTTGTCAATATGTGTTCTTTTGCATCTGGCTAACTATAAAAAAAATGATATAAAAAAAATTACATTATATATAATGTTTTTGCATGTGTGTAATTCTTGTTTTCTTGCTATACTAGTATAGAGTATTCCAATGTGTTGTTTTCTGATTTAGTTTTTCGTGCTAATGGTGTTTGACGTTGTGGTGCAGCTTTGTAGTTATTGTCTTTCTTGGGTGTACTTTGTGTTATTTATTTTAATTTAGAGGTGGTGTTTTTTACTGGGAGGTGCGTTTTCCTTAATGTGATGAGTTCTAAATAGATAGGCTCTTTTAGGTTTTGTGATGCTAGAATTCGTTATGACTTGTAGTTTCTTTTCTCAAAATATTTTTAACTTGACTTTATGGAACCCAAAATGGAAAGCTTAGTGAGTATGATAGTTTGGAATAACTATATGATCTGATAGAATGAGTTTTAGGCCAAGGCTATTGAATTTTGTGAGGTATATATAATGACAAGTTAAATATAAGACAAAAAAAAAAAAACTGATTCAGTAGTTGATGTCTTAGTAGGGGCCTATGTTGATATAAACCATGTTGGTTAGAAAGATTGTTTTATTTAATGTAGTGAAGATGTTGATCTTTATAGTAAGTGACCATTAGGAAAATGGATTTATTTAGTTTGATGTTAATATCATCGACGATAACTCGACATTGCCCATGCTATTTTGGAGATCTCGAGATAAATTAGTGCTTAAGTATTTCATAGTTTAGGAGCTTAAATATTGTAAGAGTTGTAAGAGTTTTTTTGGAATTATTTCTTTTACTACCAAAACTTAATAATATACGAAGATTGGTATTGATTGGTGGAATAATTAGTCTATAATCCATATTATACCAGCATCAAAATGGTACAAGTGAGTAGGATTGAATTAATTACTTACATGTTCTTCTCATTTATTTTATTATATGTTCTCAAAACTCACCCTTTCGTTGTTTGTGTTTGCTGGCCTGGCCCTGCGGTTGCAAAACCGTAGTTCTATAGGTTATGAGTCTTGGAGTCAAGTACATGCCTTCCATAAAGACTTGTCTTGTGTCGTTAATTTGGGAAAAGCACCACTCTGATAGTGACACAGGAAAAAGGGATATTCTTACTTATTTAGTTTTGTACAAGAAAACCATTGTCTATGCTGTAAAAGAAAGTATTTTCAAAAGCAAAAGATTCAATGTTAATATTATTATAATTTTCAAGGAAGTGAAATCTAAATTATATTAGTTATAAGTCAATGTGATATCCTAATTCTTGTGGAAAAATCCTTATATTAATAGAAAAGTTTTTATTTGACATTTTCCGCTGCGAATCAAACTCTGTTTTCGAATGAATAATAGTAAAAATTATTTTTGGGATTTAGGGTGTCGCAATATCTGGTGCAAATCTCATCATGGATTACGTGTTGTCAAACATCGTCGTTGCTAGAGATTTCACCGCGTGCATCGGTACTACGGTCGGTGTCTCTTTTGCTAAATGGAGGATCACAATTCCTTCTTTTCCGGAAGGGTTTAATGAAATCGACTTGGTTGTTGTTGTCGTTGTTTTACTCATCATAGTCGTTATCTGCTACAGGTTTGTAATCGATCATTCTTGATCAATATCCACCACTAAGCACAATCACATACACGGTAAGATACACCACACCGTCTATAATTTGAGAAAATTAGTTAATTGAATGTGTTCGTGTTTATGTGTGTCAGTGTTGTATCTCAGACATCAGACACACTTTGATCAGAGGTGTCGGTGCTACTGAGTTCATCATTTACAATGGAGCTCAATCTTCTTTTTAAAATTTCATTAACATTTTATTTATTTTTTATTTGGTTCAATTTTTCAGTACGAGGGAAAGTTCAATTTTGAATATGATATTGACGGATTTGCACATATTGTTCATAGCATTTGTGATAGTGATAAGTTTTTGGAAAGGGAGTTGAAAGAATTTTACGCAACCAACTAACCCGGAGAATCCATTCGGGTTTTTCTGCATGATGTTGTCGATGTGATTAACAGTGCTGCAACAATTTATTTAAGCTACATTGGTTATTATGTTGTTTCAACAATGGCGGAAGTGGTTAAGGAGCATGTGAAAGATACTCTTATAGGTGTTTTTGAATCTGTTATTATCGTCACTATTCTTTACTGCCTTGTGGCAGCTTTAATGTGCATGCTTCTTCCTTATGATATGGTAATTGAAAATTTGTCCTGTTAGGTAAGATGGCTATAGAGATGATGTCCTACATAGAGAGAAAAAACAAGGATAAAACTAAAACGAAAGAATCTAACAATTAGAAAGTGGTTATGTTTTAGATTGCAAACAAGATATTTTGTTTCTATGACAATATTGTGTTCAAGGAGGCTATTTCAACAATTTTTGGTTGATGGTTTCACCATGATGGAAGCTGATAAATTAGCATGGTTGAGAAAGAACTAATCCAAGTTAAAAGTGGGAAAGTACAAGAGTTTAAATGAGAACCATAACAACAATGATGGTCAATCTTCTAAATATGGTAAAAGAGTTATGCTACCATCCAGCTATGTAGGCAGTCGAAGATACATGGATCAACTCTATTTTGATGGCATAACAATCTCAAGTGTCGTTGGATTTCCAGATTTATTCATCACTTTTACTTGCAATCTTAACTGGCCTGAGATCCAGAGATTTGGTGGACCTAAACATCTTAAACCACATGATTGTCCAGATATTATTACAAGAGTCTTCAAACTTAAGTTTGATCAGTTGTTGAAAGATTTGACCAAGAATCACATACTTGGAAAGGTCATTGCATGTAAGTTTTATGAATTACTTTTCATAACTAAATATTGCATACATATAATGTCCTCATACCGTAATGAGTCATACTTATTTTTCTTTACAGACATGTACACAATTGAATTTCAAAAGAGGGGATTACCATATGCATATATTCTTAATTTCCTGCACTCATCAAGCAAGTATCCTACACCTGTTGACATAAACAAAATCATATCAGCAGAGATACCAAGACCTAATAAACATCCCGAACTATACAGGTTGGTTGGAACTCACATGATGCATGACCCATGTGGTCTAGCAAATAAAAAGTCACCTTGCATGAAAAATGACTATTGTTCTAAGTTCTATCCAAAGAAATTTATGAACACAATATTGTTGATAATGACAGATATCCTGTTTTTAGAAGAAGGGATAATGGAGCTCAAATTCAAAAAAATGGAATCCCCTTAGACAATCGGCATGTTGTACCATACAATCCTAAGTTGTTAATGAGATATCAAGCTCATATAAACATGGATTGGTGCAACTAATCAACTTCAATAAAATGCCTCTTCAAGTACATCAACAAAGGGAATGATTGAATTACTATTGTTGTTGTATCTGAAAATTGAACATTTCGATCTGCACAGAACAATGAAGATGAAATCAAAAAGTATCTTGATTGTCGATATGTCTCACCTAGCGAGGCTTGCTGACACATTTTTTCATTTCCCATTCATGGCAGGAAACCATCTGTTGAAAGGTTATTTTTTCATTTGGAAGGTGAGCATTCAGTATATTTCAATGACTATGAATATATAGATGATCTAATATTGAAACCTTCTGTTACGGAATCTATGTTTACATCTTGGTTGCAATGCAACAGTGAGTATAGTGAGGCTAAAACACTTGCATATGCAAACTTTGTATCAAAATTTGTTTATGTCAAAGCTAAACGTACTTGGAAACCAAGAAAGAGAGGTTTTACATCGGAAGATTGATGTGGGTGCCACAAACCACATGAGAGGTATACTACTTAAGAATGATGTTAACAAAATTCAAATGACCAACATCTTATACAAACATCAAAACTGTTAATAA
>Ga0315913_1002954_pt1 | contig 20237 bp, 30 predicted proteins | sample MpolsnodulesMG_FD_207736 | JGI IMG/M metagenome (GOLD analysis project Ga0315913, IMG submission 207736) | Medicago polymorpha root nodule microbial communities from Los Angeles, California, United States - small nodules | ecosystem: Host-associated > Plants > Roots > Nodule | place: USA... | reverse complement strand
TATACAGGTTTCTTCCACAAACCGGAAGTAGTCCTGTCCCCCTTGCACTTCCAAGGAGAGTTCCACTAAAATGTAATGTTGAATTACAAGTTGCTCAATCACACAAGAAAAAGACTTCTCAATGCTCAAGGACAACTCCAAGAGACTTCTATGCTCAATCGCACCTGAAAGAGACTTCCTTTGCTCAATCACTACTGAAAGAGACTTCTCTTAACAATTACAAATAATTGAATAAGGTTTTGAATACTTGACATACAATCAGAGGTATTCACAATATAATTCTAAACAGAACAGACTCTGTTTTTCTAGACACTTGAGAATTCTAAGATATGAACTATTGAAAGAATTCTCTAAGTTGTTGATGTTTTGTTTACGACGTTTTGCACAGAGTATGGCCTTTTGTTTTTGTGTAGTCTCGTATTTATATGTTCTCCAAGTCTTCATCCCTATATATAGAGGATTTGAGACGTTGAGAATTAGCCGTTACATCAACTTGTCTTGCTTGAAGCTTTGATTCTTCACCATTGATCTTTTGCCTGATTTGATAATTGTCCTATGAAGAACTAATTTCAAATTCATTCCACTTGAAACGGAACAATGTCTGCAGCAATATTACTGTTATTCTTGTCTTGATGTAGAGACAAGTTTGCAGAGATGGTGGTTGCAGAGGCATGCTCAGAGTTCGTGGTTGTACACTTTGTACACTGTACTTTGTCAACTCTGGTGAAGTAGCTTCTGGCGAGATGCTTCTGACAACCATTGCTTCTGATGACGTGTCTTCAGGAACTCTATCTTCAGACTCGTTTCTTCAGACGCATTTCTTCAGACGCATTCTTCCAGACGCTCTAAGCTTCAAATAAAATTCTTTTGCTCTTAGATTTGTTCAATCAGAATCTTTATGAATAGTACTTTGATTATGATCCTGTACACTTGAACAAATGTTTAGCATATCCAATTGATAATTTTTAATACCTTGTTATTATCAAAACTTAAGAGGTGATTTTGAGAAACACCCTTTGTTCCAACAGATTATTGTTCCTACTAGGCAATTTGAGTTACTTATTTGATTACAATAAAGCAATAAATTAAAACAATAAAATAAGAGATAAAAGGGGGATTGCAATATTGTCTGTTTGCATGAAGCAAGAGTTTAGGAGTAACTTATTTTGATTGTAGAATGTTTCGAATCCTCTCTATTTATTTGTTGAAATTAATTAATGGTCAAGCATTATTTAGATATTGATTTTACATCTTCTATTTAAGTGATGAGTTCGTTGGGTTTTATTTTTTGCCAGCTGTTGAGTTGCACTACTGATCACACAGGTTTGTACGTGTGGGGCCTTACTTTCTTAGAGGTCAGGGTTTATTCCCCTACAGCTGTCGAGTTGCAACCGTTTCTACACGAGTTAATGATTAGGGTCGTCAATCTTGTAGGGAGATGCACCTTCGCGTATAGAGGTGTGTGGTGTTCTTACTCTCTCAGAGGTAATTGAAACAATGATCCTAAAGGTTCCCTCGTCTAGTGAATCTTAGAAGTTCATCTTACATACTCTCACTCTCGATAGTTCTACAAACGGACAACCCTATCTCGTCCACCTTACCAAGGCTGAAAGAAAAATAAATTTACCATGCTGGTTTAATTGCATGAAGTCACTACGGTTTCCCTAATTATTGTGGTTCGTTATCTTATTTACTTCCTGATTCGGGTAGGTTTCACCAATATTAGGTATGTCAATAGGATTCATAAATTATATGAATAAAGAACATAAATTAAATAATCCAACAAATAAAACAGAGATTCATCTTAGAACCCTACCTTAATAGGTTTAGTTACTCATGGTAACTAAAGAAAAATTATAAAAGAAATAAAACATACCCTAAAGACTTATAGTATGGAGAGACTCCTCCCTTGAAGCTCCTAGTGATTGCCTTCCTCTTGAACCGCTTCATTCTGAATGAAAAATTATGAATAAGAGGAGTTGTATTTATAGACTTGGTTTCCACCTGGGTTTGGGCTTTAAAACTGGACTTTTTCGCTTAAAAGTAGCAAAAATTAGTTATGACTCGCTCCCAGCGTGCCCCAGACACATGGATGGGCCCATGGTTCATGCCCTAGGCACATATATGTTGTTTTCCTACGCATAAACACATGTTCCTTGGTCTTTTGGGGGTGTTTCATTCCATATAAGATGTCTTGAGACTCCATTCGTAGTCTTCTCAAGATCTTCACAAGTCTTCATAGTTGTGGAATATTTATATCTAGTTGAGGTGATTATGATGTGCTGTTGGCATCATGGGGTGACGGCCTAAACTTTGTTGGTGACAGTACTGCATGCATGTAGGAGTCGTGCCTAGGGGCATAGTATGTTATGACATGTGTCCTAGTTGTTTGGTGCTTGGTGTTTGATGTGATTGGTGGTTTGCATAATTCTGATGTTGTGAATTTGTTTGTATTGATTAATAATGTTGAAGTTGAATTATCTCTCAATTTGAATTATGTGAAGTTTTAAACTAATGAATATATATATTTTCAATTATTTATGTTGATTATGATTGATGTGAAGTTAACCCCCAGTGGTCTTTGACCGCCTACCTGTTTGTATGAATGGGTAGACAGCGTGCAGGAGTGATCAGTTAGTTGCTTGGTGAGTTGCTTGAGGATAGCGAGAGCTTCCTCTGTTTACCTATTAGAGTCTTAGATTAGGCTCTGAATAGGATGTCCGTCCTTACATTATTTTGTTGTTGAGATTTTGCCCATATGTCGGGTTTTGGAGATTTCATTTGGTGATGTATGTTGATTTATGACATGTATACTTTTGGAGATGTATGTTATATATCCGTTGCGTCTGTTGAGGAATTTTATATTGCATGTTGTTTTTGAGTTCTATTGGAGACGTAACGTTTATTTTTTGAATATTCGTATTATTCGTGTGTTTTATTGCTTTAATAGAAAGAGGGCGTTACAGGCGCCGTCAATTTGAAGCCAAGAGTACTTAAATATTTTGAGTGGGTGAAGGACTTCAATCTCCACACAAAGCATCAGACACATGCTCAGGTTTGGATTCGCTTATGGGAACTACCACAAGAATACTGGATGGAGAGAACGTTATATGAGATAGCAGGGGCAGTCGGGACTCTATTGCTCATTGATCATGTTACTAAGAACTGTCTTTTTGGTCATTATGCTAGGATATTGGTTGATTTGGATCTCTCTAAGGACATATTTTATGAAGAGATGGTGGAAAGAGAGGGATTTGCGTTTCCAGTTGTTATTGAATATGAACGTTTACCTGAGTTTTGCACACACTGCAAGAGTATTGGTCATCATGTCACTTCTTGCCGTTGGTTACATCCGTGGAAAACAGACAAGAATGAAGATCCGGTTGACAATGGAAAAAAGCCACTTAACTCGCAAAAACAGAAACATGAGTGGAAACCAAAGGATAATCCAGATGGGGTTGGTTCTTCGAAAGATTTTGAAACACATCAGCCTAAAGAGACCTAAGATGATGCCCTTCTAACTGACGAAATTCAGCAAGAAGAAGTGGAAGATGTTAAAGTTCAAGTCACGAAATCAGTAGCACAAGAGGTTCTAGTCATCTCCCCGGTGGCACATACAGCTGTACATGATGTTCCGCTTGGGAATAAGGAGGTTCAGGTAACACAACAAATAGTAGTCGCATCCCCACAAAATAATGTGAATTTGGCCACCACTTATAACATGCCTTTACAGAACGTTTCTGATGAAATTTTCCATCCTCCGGTTATGAGTAATGATATTGAACCAATCCTTACTTTGGTCTCTGATTTCCCTAATATACAGAATATTATGGCTAGGTCAGATGATCATGTGGATCCGGTGTTACAAAAAGAGATGGAAATGTTGAAAGATTCTTTTATGAATAGTGTTACAGCAGAGGTCTCCTCTACTCCTTATCTGACAAAGGCACAAAAGAAAAAGGCAGCCTAGGCAGCATATTTAACCCGTTCTCCGGGTCCTCTTCCTAATAATCAATGAAGATAATTTATTGGAATATCCAAGGAAGTGGTAACCATGACTCCCGTATAGCTCTTAGTGAATTGTATCGTGTTCATGGCCCGTCATTGGTGTTTCTGGCAGAGCCAATGGTCTCATTAAGTTCTGTTCCTAGATGGTTTTGGACGAATATTAGGATTACTAAACATTATGCAAATAACCGAGTATCTATGTTACCGAACCTTTGTGTTATGTGGGGGGCGGATTGTGATTTTTTGGAGCAGTTTGATTCTGCATAATGTCTGGTGTTGGAAAATTTATGCTAGCACAAATTATATACATCGTTGACAACTTTGGGCTGAATTGACAGGTTGACAAAATTTCCTCTAGTGCGATGATTGCTTTCATAATTGTATTAAACTATACTTATCTTTTTCAAAGATATCGATAATATAGTAAATATGATGTAAATTCTAATCTTTTTGAATGACTTAAAGAATATAGTTTTTTTATAGACAAATTCGTTTAAAGGTATACTTGGAAGTGAAATAATCACTCCCAAAATCAAGTATTCTATTTATATATAGTACTAGTATTCAGTTTGTGATGACAAGTAATATTACGTTATTTTTAACATATTTTTCAACCATTTTTTTTTGAAGAGGCTAAAATGAATTATATTACCACAACAAAAACGTCTTCCTAGTACAAGATGTGCTAAGGAAGAAACACCAAAATACAGTCAAAGTCAGAAACAAAAAATCAAATAATTACACGGCTGTGCCGACCCTCCAAAGGGAAACAAGAAAAAATACAGTCAGCCTATGCCCAATATAGTAAACGGATTGTGCCACCAACCATGGTAATTGAGAGGAAGACTGACAAGTTTCCCCTTCAACCACATGAAAGTTAACGCTTTAATTTTGTCCACTACCTTTTCAATCATTTTATTAAGGTTTTGATCCAATTTAGAGAAGTTTTAAAACAATTGTCTATGATTTTTGGGACATTTTGTAATGTTTTCATTTTGAGTAATGCAATTCTAGTTTTTCCGAAACCAAACATTTATTATGTGTTTTTGATGTAATTCACATCAAAATCATACAAATTGGCAAAACAAAGCATCCCAAGAGGATTTTGAATACCATAAATGAAGATCTAAGAGTACTACGAAAACATTTCAAAGAGGGAAAGAAAAAAAAAAGGCAAAACGGACAGCTTCTAGAAGGGACGCGCCCAGGGGGTGCAAAAATGCACTGGATTCGAAGCAGTGTTAGTGTATTTCTGATTGTTACTTTAACTGATTGTTACCATCTATTCGAATGTATATTATTTATGAGATACTATGACTAGATAAATAGTTCTTATAAAGATATCTTGCAAAAAGAAAAAATTTCTTATAAAGATTTCTACCAAAACAAAAATTCTTTAAAAAGATTTTTATCAAAAAAAAAATTCTTATAAAGATTTCTAACAAAAAAAAATTCTTTATAAACATTTTTACCAAAAAAAAGAACATCTCTTATAAAGATTTCTACCAAAAAAAAAAATCTTAATTATAAAGATTTGTTACAAATAGGTAATTTTTAAAAAAAAATTGGACTAGATTGGTAAATATCCCTTAATTCCTTAATTAATTGGAACGTTTAAACGTACTACAAAACCAACTGGACTAGAAAATATAGACAATATTCATGCACAAATCAATCGGTGCGATATTCCAATTCAATCCATATTCCTAAAGAGTGTACCTTTCCTTATTCGCAAATAGATTTGCATTAACCTTTTTCTTTTTTTTTTTATAAACAACCCTAGTTTTTTTTTTTTTTTTTACGAATATAAATAACCCTTGATATAAGCTTATTTTTTCATTACATCGAAAAACCACAAGGTATAACTTGCGATACTTAGTTTGTACCATGGCATCCATATCATCTAGTATCTCTCCCACTCCACAAGATCAAGGCGATTCTTTCCAGACCATTGAAGTCGTGAACACGAAGGAGAATGAAGATCAACCCTCAAACGCCAATGTTGATAACTGTATCGATTTTGTGATGCTATCAAACAATGCTTCCGTTCGTGGGTCGAAGGTGCAAGAGCTAGAACTTTTTAGCCCTATTCAAGTTGGTTCGTTATCTTGTTTTGCTAAAAACGATAATGAAGAGAAATATAAGAACAAACATGGTCAACCCTCAAGATCAAATTCCAACAAGTCTATTGATTTTGTCCAGCTCTCTAATGATCATCTGGTTTGTAGAACGTCGAAGGTACAAGCGTACGATTTTATTAGCACTATTAAAGTGGAAAAGAAGAGTTGGGATTCAAGGTCTTTTGCATGCTCCTATTGCAATGCACAATATTCTACATTGCAAGCATTAGGAGGACACCAAAACGCTCATAAAGCGGTATGTGCATTTGAAAAACAACATAAACAAATGTATTATGGTAGTTTTTTAAGTTTTGGGCAGCCTCAATATAACTCTTATTTTAAGTATCCTGGAACTCATTTTCCACCTTATAATTATGGGGTACTTGGGGTTAGAATGGAGTCAACAATTCAAAAACAACATTATACCAGCCCTAGGATTACAACACATAGGCTTGGGTATAGTTATGGTGCTTTGTCTTTGCAAGAGATATTAAACCCTTCTCTTGTTAGCTTGAGAAATAATATTGAGGATAGAATTCTAGGTATTGATGGAGCAACTACTTCAAGTATTGGAGATTCTTCTACCATGGATGATGTTCATTCAAAGTCAAACATTGAAGAAGAACCCTCCAATTCTACATCTTCTGAGCTGGATTTAACACTTTTTAAATGTTATTGTCAGTTATATTGCTATTTGTCAGTTGAACTTATTTCGTGGTATTTATCTTTTTGTTTGTCAAATTATTATTATTATTATTATTATTATTATTATTATTATTATTATTAAAGAGAAGTTGTTAATTTTTTTTATCTTTTTTTGGGAAGAGATTGTTTATTAGTGTATGTCACATTTAATTCTTGAATATGTTTGCAAGGGGAATCTCTCAACAACAAAAAACTGCAAGGGGAATTTTGGTGAAATTAAAGTAAAATATTGTGCTATTTTTTTTTATCTATTATTAACTAATTGTATTGGGTATGATTTATTTATGAATATATTTGGATTACCTGCTTTCGTATTTCATAAGTTTTTTTTTTCTTTGTATGCATTACATCTTTTTTTCTTTTATCACGTTTTATCCCACCCAAATTATTTGTCCTCTATCACAATTTTTAATAATAGTTTACTATGAGGTGTTGTTTTTGGCAATTAGATCATTGTAAGAGAAAACCAATTCCACATAAGTCAACTCTTCATCATATGACTCTGTATCTGACATAGTTCTACCAGTCATTGCAGTGACATGTTTAGCAGCCAAACATTTCTTTTGTCTTTTCAGAAAAGTAGCACATTATGTTCTGATATGACAATATCCTTTACAATCATGACATTGAACACCCTTGTCGATGTTGGGTTTAATGTTCTAACCATTTGCTCTAGATCTTCTGTCAAATTTATTGAAGAATTTTTTAAATTGTCTTCCAAGCAGTGCTAGGGACTCTAACATATCTTCATCATCCTCATGATTTCCTTTTGTCTCATCAGAATCAATATTAGATGCAAAAGCAATTCCCTTTCCCTTTTTATCAGTCTTACTGTTGACAGTTATTTCAAAGTTTTGTAGGGACCCTATTAATTCATCAACCTTCAAGCTTGATATATCCGTAGCTTCCTCAATAGCAGTAACTTTCATGTCAAACCTCTTTGGCAGAGATCTGAGAATTTTTCTCATAAGCTTTTCATCAGAAATTTTCTCTCCAAGAGATTCAAAAGCATTTGCAATATCAATAATATTCAAGTGATAATCATGTATGCTTTCATCCTCCATCATTCTCAGATTCTCAAATTTTGTAGTTAGAAGTTGAAATTTAGCACTTTTTACCTTAGTAGTGCCTTCATGAGCAGTTTTGAGAATCTCCCAAGCATCTTTAGCAACAGTACATTACTTGATCAGTCTGAACATGTTCATGTCTACCCCATTGAACAATGCATTTAATGCTTTGGAATTACCAAGAGCTAGTTCATCTTCAGCAGTGGTCCATTATTCTTCTCGTTTCAAGACAATTGTCTTGTTTCCATCTTTATCAAGGGTCAAAGGATGTTCCCAACCTTTCAGAACTGCTTTCCAGGTTCTGCTATCAATGGATTTGACGAAAGCACTCATGTGTGATTTCCAATAGTCATAGTTAGACCCATCCAATAAAGGTGGTCTGTTAACAAATCCTCCTTCCTTGTCCATCTTGCTAGAAAGAAACTTCCCTGGAGCTCACCCTAAAACAGGCAGGGTGCCTGCTCTAATGCAAATTGAAATTCTAGCAAACCCTAAAAACTAAAGTTTTTAGTATGAAGGCTTGAATACACAATTAGGTCTTGATGTCTTCCTTTTATACTGAAGCAATGCAAGCACAATAACCTTGTTGGGCTTCAGAACAAATTGCGGATCGTCCAGCTGATCTGCAAACAAGAATCAGAGACAGATATGGAAAGTCCTAAAATGTAGGAACATCTTTAGGAACGTCCAAAACAACTTCAAATATTTCCTAACATATAATCACACCTTTAGGAATATTACACAACTGATTTATATATGTGCGTTGCTTGGTCAATAAGATATGGAAATATGATTTCCTTAAATAATATAAAGCGCGCATACAAATAGGCATAAACCTAGGCACACTGAACCATGCCAGGATGTTGGAACATCGTATCCAACATCTTACAGGAATGCCTAAAACATGTTGGAACATAGTATCCAACAACACAAACAATGATATTTATTTTAGCAATAATGCAGCCAATACAAATACCCAACAGATAATTCACCAAACTAAAAATAGGAAGGAAAGTCTCACTAACCCCCTCGACAATGGAAAAGTCAGTTGGGACATTTTCATTGTCATATATAGCAATTTTATCCTTAGTGAGCCCAAGATTTAGCTCATGGCTTGCACATTCACTTGGCACCTCTTTGTTGACATACACAATAAGCTCGTTTTCAGTTATTTCTTCAAGTTTCTCTAAATGGATGTTTTCAATTATTTACAAATCGCTATGCGCATTTAGAGTAATAATTTCCTCGTACTCCAAATTTTTTAGGGTCGGCCTTTTGTAGTGAGATTCAACATTAACATTCGTAGATTGTACATGCTCAAGATTAGGGATCGAATCCTCGTTAATATTTTCCCCAATAATCTCATATGTTGCATTAATCAAAGGCATATGCAATGAAGTGTTTACCTTGGTGTGGTCAACTTGCTTTGCGACTTCACTCCCTTTCTCCACGGTTTCATTCATCCACATTAATCAATCGCTGCTCCATATGATCAACTGGTTTTGACGTGCATATTGCTACAACAGTTTCTTTGATGCTGGCTAATCTTTATCCAATGGTTTCTTCCTGAGAACATTTATATTATGTGGATAGATCCATTTGCAAGTTGAAACGGAATGACCTATGATATGGCAATGAGAACAACATTCAAGGAGCCGGTCGTAAGTTACTTGGACATAAAAATCGTATCCATATCCATTAAAATTATTGCATAGTGACCGAAAAGTATGTTCTATGTTGGATCGTCTAGATTTAATGGTGTGCCAACGACACTAGCTATTTTAAAGAACGTCTGATCCTGTCAATATTACTGTAGCAAACCGATTAAACGGATCCAACCCATGCATGAGTTTGACGTTGAGTAATATGATTAAAATCCTTCTGCCATTGATTAATTTGAAGGACACCCGATTTAAGATTCATAGTGTCCCTAGCTCATACAAAACATAAATCTTCTTAGTTTGAAAACTTAAAATCATAAACCTACATTTGAGAGAAATCATTTTCCATTGAAATGTAGTATTCCACAGCTTGGAAAGCTTAAGCATCAAGTCCTTCACGCTATACGACTTATCTCCTTTGTTTTGAACCGACCGACCATGCAGAATCCGCTTGCAGTCAACAAGACCCTTCTCATATGCATCATGGATAATCTTGATACATAAAAAATCACCCTTAATTACTTGAATTGGAAGCTTGGGGTTGTCAATGGTACGATCGCCATTAAGGGCCTTAGAAAATGAGCGAGTGGGAGTATCTAAAGTATTCATGTGATTTTAAGAATCCCAATTTCTCAGCCAATTGAGAAATTGATACACACCAAAACCAAAACGAAATTGTTCACAAAAAAGTGATCAGTGACTAAAACCCTCGTTTAGCTAATTGAGAAATTGTTCACGTAAAACGATCCAAGAAAGATCACGTAACCAAGTAACAACACCAATCATTATTGTAACAAAACAATAGATTCCGCAATTCTAGTTGACTAAAACCCCATTTGTTTTAGATTATCTCAAAAAAAATCTATATTTTTTATTTAAAATCACTTTTTGTCATTTTTAAGTTTGTTTAGGATTAAAAAAATTATATTTTGTCCGTGAGCATAGCTCAGTTGGCAGGGACAATGCATTGTTATATGCAGGGGCCGGGGTTCGAATCCCAGACACCCCACTTATTCACCTTATAATGTGAATTCTAGTCACTAGGCTATCTGACAAAAACAAAAAATAATTCTATTTTGACTCTAAATTGAGAAGCCATTAGGGTTAACTTTTCACAATTTTTTTTCAAAAACAAGGAAGTAATACGTGTACATGCTGAAACTCTTTTTTTTAAAATGATTTTTATTGATAGTAAACAAACAAAAATAGTTTCATATTTTTATTAAGATCTCAGAAAAATATCTACATTCCTTGAAGATAAAACCTATTTTTTTTAAACCAAAAACAAACGCATCCTAAATTTAAGATAGCTATTGCGCAAGGGGATCACGTTTTCAAGACGGCGCACCTACCCTAGCAGAGCGTTCTCTCCAAACAAAAGATTATCAACTTTTTCGAAATCTTACGTGAAATATAGAAGTAAAATGAAGAATTCATCTACATAGTCATATAATGTCTTTATTTATTATAGTAAGTAATTATGATTACACCATGATATTTTTTTTTTTGAGGAAACACCATGATATTATTGTTTTCCATTTCTTCTATGAGTTCATGATGGCAACATAGTTGCATAATATAACAATACATATGATCTTTTCATTGAAATCAGCTGGAAACAGCATCTGGATCTATATCGTACTCAGTAGTGCATTGACAACTTAAATTAATGCACTTCAGAGTTAGATCAGCTGGACACATATCTGGTGGACATTCAGGGGTAAATAGGCAAGGAGGAGCATCTGGGATGCCTAATAAGAACAAAATAAATGTTAATATAGGTAATGGAATAAATGTTAATATAGAAATTTGAAAATGATATGAACCATTACTCACTTCCGTTGGTTGTGACCAGAAATAGGGAAACAAAGATGAGTAAAGCATAAAAGAAACTTAGGATTCGAGCCATAATTTTTTCCCTTTTGCATGTAATAAATGGAAAATATTTAGATCAATTTATACAAAAAAAAAATAATGTTTTCTTAACTTCAATAAAATAGTTTTTGACCCTTAGGAGTTGCAAGAAGGCATTAAAAAAATTAAAATTATTGATAAATATTTAGATATTACATCAGTCTGTCGTGTTTATCTCTTTGCAATTCAACTGATCGCTTACCTTTAGTAAATATATCATAAAAAAATTCTTAATAACCATTAAAGATCATTCATTTTTTTTATTAATCTTTTAATATATTTTTTATTTCTCTTTTACCTTTTTATGGTAGAGAAGAGACACATAAAAATATTTGAATAGAAATTTAGACACCAGTAACGAATGATGAAAAAATCTGGGTAGAAATCATTCACTGGTCAGGTGACAATATTTATTACTGAAAACTAAAATAACCATAAGATAATGTTTGTCAAAAAAAAACATAAGATAATGTTTTTTTATTGACAATTTTATGAGACCAAAGCTAATAAATATCGTAACATCCCATTTTTTTTTTGAAACAGCGTAATATTATCATGCAAAGTTAGCGCAAGGAGCACGAACCCGCGGAGTTCGAAAAAAAGTACAAAGAGAGGGCCTTATAACAACAGCCACTCCCCCATAAAACACTCAATAAAAAAAATCCCCTAAAAGCTTAATTCCCACAAACCAGGAATAAACAGGAACAGCACAGGTGCAGAAAAACAAAACAACACCGTGCCTCCCACTGACCAGACAACAGCAAGCATGTAACCACAGACACCCCTCCTCACCTTGCTGGCCTCTGCACACCAGCACAGAACAGCAGGGAAACACACCCAAACAGCGGACCTGCACACACACCAGCAGACAACAAACCCAAAAACGCCCAAATCAACCACGTAAGCAAAAACGCGGATTCCAGCATCATTCGTAGAACAAACAAGTCTCTATTTTCAATCTAGACAAACTCCATTGCCACGAGAGCAATTTAATTTGGTCCACCGCCTCCCCTACCGCAATCATCTTATCGTTGAAAATCATATTGTTCCTAAACCTCCAAACTACCGCATGTCAAATCAACCACGCCCCTCTTCTAAGATTCTTATATCCAACCTCTCTAGACCAACAAAAAGCATGGATGAATAAATTAGGGGGCGTGATAAAATTGATATTCAACCACTGCATCACCTCCCTCCAAACTTTCGAGACCCACTCACAATGGAGAAAAAGATGGATCACCGATTCATCACCACCCTTACAAAACACACACCTTTTCGACTCATCCTCCCCTATAAGGCTTCTCTTCGCAAGATTGATCTTTGTCGGAATCCTATCAAGCATTAAAGTCCACGAGAAAGCCAACACCTTAGCCGGAGCCTTAGATTTCCAAATTTCTCGGAAAATCATCTTTTCCACATCATTCAAGGGAGCTTCAATATTAAAAAGATTTAGAAGTAACATGTAGCAAGACTTAACGGAGAACACACCATCTTTCTCCGGCTTCCAATCCCACGCGTACGCTCTATCCCCCATAACCATTCCCTCCAACCGAGCCAAAAGATCGTAAACCAACTCCTTCCACAAAGTCGGCTCATCTTCAAGAAGACGTCATTTCCACTTAGCTAGGAGACTCAAATTTACCAACTTAATATCTCTCACACCAAGCCCCTCTTGACTTTTAGGTTGACAAACCTTCCTCCACTTCACCCACCAAATCTTTTTTGGCCCCCCGACTCCACCCCAAAGAAACCTTCTTTGGATTCCTTCCACCTTTTTAATCACCTTAGCCGGCATCTTCAAAAAAGATAGATAAAAAATTGGTATAGAATTAAGCACCGAGTTTAAAAGGACAATTCGACCTCCTAAACTAATATACTTATTTCCCCAAGAGTTAAGCTTAGTGCTAATCCGCTCCAACACCGGCTCCCATGTAGACATCTTATTAGGATTTTCTCCAACCGATAACCACAAATACATGAAAGGAACCGAGCCCACCCTACAATTAAGAAAAGTTGAAGCCATCTCCAAATAATTTGCCGATATATTCACACCCATAAGGCAACTCTTATGAAAGTTCACTTTTAACCCCGACACCATCTCAAAACCCCTTAACAACGCCTTGAGGGTCCACAAGTTCTCAATAGAAGCTTCACCAATACACAAGGTATCATCCGCATATTGAAGATGAGAGATCACCGTTCCCCACCACCTCTTAACTTCAAACCCTTTGAAAAGGTTACAGTTAGCCGCATTCTCCATGAGACCACCAAAGCCCTCCGCCACAAAAAGAAAGAGAAAAGGGGCTAACGGGTCGTCTTGCTTGAGGCCCCTTTTAATGACTATCTCTTCGGTAGGACTCCCATTCACAAGAATCGACATAGTTCCCCCAAAAACATACGCCTTCATCCATGCAATCCACTTACCCACAAAACTTACCTTCTTAAGCATATACTTCAAAAAACTCCAATCCACCAAATCGTAGGATTTCTCAAAATCCACCTTGAGAATTAAAAACTCATGGTTCCGAAGCCTAGCCAACTCAACCACCTCATTAAAAATCGTCACACCATCCACCAAATGTCTACCTTTAAGGAACGTCGATTGAGATTTGGAAATAACAGAACTCATCACCTTTGATAACCTTTCGACCAACACCTTAGCAAGAATCTTGTACAAACAACCCAACAACGAAATAGGTCTAAACTCTTTACGAGAAGAAGGGCTTTTGACCATAGGGATAAGAGTGATGAAGTAAGATAAAAGACATCTTGAAAGCACTTCATTACCATGAAATTGATCAAAAAAGATTATCACCTCATGTTTAATAAGATACCAAAATTGCTTAAAGAACCCAAAATTGAACTCATCCGGACCGGGACTCTTATTCCATCACTCTCCTTTACAACCAACTCAATTTCCTCCATAGAGAAGGACGACACAAGGAAAGCATTATCCAACTTCGGTCTTTCCCAATCGGAGCATTCCACATGCCTCTTAAAGTAATCCACCACCTCTCTTCTTATCTCATTCACACCAAACACCCATTCATTATCCACCTTAAGCACATTAATCCCATTACTATGCGCTCTCCTCTTCACACAACAATGGAAGAACTTAGAATTAGCATCTTCCTCTTTGAGCCATTTGGATTTAGATCTTTAAATAAGCAATGTCTCTTTACTTTTCCAAATCTCCTCAAACTTTCTCTTCCTAACCTCCACCTCTTGATTTGATAAAGGCCATTATCACTCTTCCCATCAAGCTCCTCTATCTCATCCCTCAACAAAGATAGCCTCATCTCCACATTTCCATATTCCACCTTATTCCAACCTCTAATATCACCCTTTAAATCTTTAAACTTTGACTTTAACACAATACCCATCCATCCACTTCTCCCATACTGCCTCCAAGCCTCCTCCACAACCCCTTAAGCTTCCGGTTTTCCAACCAATAATTTTTAAAACGGAAAGGTTTAGGACCTCAATCAGACACATCTCCCTTTAACACCACCAAACAATGATCAGAAACATCTCTAGGAATCGACCATAAAGAGACATTTCCTCAAAACTCCCCCCATTCCTCCGAAATCAAAGCCATATCAATCCTACTCATAGCAAGGTCGTTGGAATTATACCATGTGAACTTTCTACCCACAAGATTCACATCCTCCACTTCCAAGTTATTAACCACCTCATTAAAAATCTCCATTTCTCTCCTATACACTCCACTAGACACATCATACACTCCCCTACGTTCTTCCCGATGAAGCACGGAATTGAAATCACCGATAAAACAAAAAGCGCCAACTCCCAAAAATTTCTAATCAACACAAGCTTCTCCCACAAGCGTTGTTTTCCCGCCAAATCACACTTAGAGTACACATTCACCACCAAACACCTTTTCCTCAAAGGGTCCCATTCCAAACAAACACCTACCAGACCGTCTTTCACAAAAGAGTAAATCAAATTCGAACCGGATATATGCCAAATAGATAGAATACCACCACTATTACACGTTGAAGCAAGGAAAGCCCATTGAAAATCATCATCCCCCCATAAAAAAATGACACATCGAATCTGAAATCACCTCCTTTTTAGTTTCTTGAATTTCAAAAAAAAATCTCCTCTTTGATCTTTCACCAATTCTCTAACCTTCGTATGTTTCAACACACCCCCCAAGGCTCTAGCATTAAAAGATAACACTATCATTAAATAACCTTTCTCCTCTCCCTTATCACTCTATTATCCACATCCACATCTTCAAGAGCAACCACCGTACCATCCGCCATTGTAAAAGTAATCCTGACCTCTTTGTCTACCTTTAATAAGTGCTCCACCTCCGCCTTCTTCCTACGTGAGTCTCTCATAAGATTACACGTAGTCTTTGGAACTACCGAACCATCATCTTAAAAAAAAAACTTGGACTAGATTGAGAATTCACCACCTCCGGAGCCTTTAGAGAAACCTCCACTCCTTCCCTTTTTTCTTTTTGCGCTTGCCATCTTGCCTACTCCCTTGGGAAGCAAACTCCTTCAAATTCATACACCTAATTTCTCCCAATAAATGAGCTCCCTTCTTAGGCTTTTTAGAATTAGTATTCCCCTTATTTGCTATTGAGACCTACTTGTGACCACCAACTTCAGAAGAAGTAGCTTTACCCACTTTTTCCTCCTCAAGCCCAGAAACACACGACCCAACATTCTCCACTCCACCTGCTAGGTCAGGATCCGAAAAGCCAACCTATGGGTCAGTAGAAGAAACACAAGGGTCCCCCAAAATTGGTTCCTGGGTTAAATTTTCCAACCCTATGTCAATTTCAAAATTAACCCCTTCACCTTTGTCATACATTGACCTATCTCCTTCATCGGGCCCCACCCCTGTTCCCTCAGCTTTGTCAACCTCAACAACTAGAGCCACGTGTTCGTCCCCCACTGGCTGCAAAGCCAAATCAGCCTCCAATGAAACAACCTGTAACTGAACCCCAAAAAGCCTACATAGAATAGGTACCTTTCTCCCCCACTCTCCATCTGACACTTCCCCCTGGGCCCTAGATTCACCTACCTCTAAATGAGACACCTCGTCAAACTGAGTTCCCTCCACACCCTCCTATGTCTCCAAACTAGAGGCATCTCCTGAAGATTCCTCACCGGAAAAATCAACACTGGAAAATCTGATTGGCACACCTCCGACCATCTTCGTCTCCAAAAACCGAGGCTCCTCCTCCTCCTCGCAACTCCTCATCTCCCTCCTCCTCCAAATCCTCCCCTTGAGACTGAGCTAAGTCCTCCACCACCCACACCTCAAAAATGGCACCCATCTCCTTCAACCTCAATCTTTGATTAATAAAAGCCAACTGGTTTGTTGATATCAGAAGCCTAACCACATCCAATCTCTTTTTCTCAGTTGTTGCCAAATCATAGTCTATAAACTCACCTAGAAGATCTCCCATCATTTTGAAACATTTCTCCTCCCATACATGAAGGGGGACACCCCCTACATATCACCCACACTCTTCTCTTTTTAGCCACCATATTTGGTGACCAAGATTTCACCATGGCAAAATTAGCATCCCACCACTCTTTCTTCCTTCCTCTAGCTGCCTTCATCCCACCTTCCATACTAGACTGCATCAACACCATATTGTCTCCCATATTTGAAACAGTAACCCCCTTTAATGCCCTGTATAAACAAACCAGCTTGAATCAACTTAGCCTCCCTAGGATAATGCAAGTAACCAACAAAACACTCCTTGAGCCGATCCAGCACCTCCACCTCCGGATATATCACTAACTCCGAAACCACCATATCTTCACCCACCTCCTTCAATTTCGCTATAGCCAACACATGTTTAAAAGAGACATCTTTATCCACCATTGTAGCAGGCACCACCACCTTCCTACCTTCATCCCGAACCTCCAGCACCACCTTCGAATCTCTACCAAATCGCGAGAGGTTCACCTTCAGCTTCCTATCACCACACCATACATCTGATAACCGTCCATCAAGTTCCACCGGATCCTTCACATCCTTGAACTTAACAAACCCAAACCTTACCCCATTTGTTGAACTTATTAGCGATAAAGACTTCTCCCACCAAACCGAACTTTGCGGAAATTCACCAAAGATCACCTCTATTGACATCTTCATTGAAGTTGGTAATGAAAAAAGAAGTTGTTGTTTGGTCCAGAAAATGAAATGTTGTTCGATTCTGCTTCCCCTTACTTGAACTCTTGCCTCTCTCATTATGAAAAACCCTAGTTAACCCACTTGACCCTTTCCCCCTCTCACTCTCTCTCTCTAGATTCTCTCTCATCATTGTCCTTAGTCACACGGCTCCCTATAAGATAGTTGAATTGTGTTCTTGTTTCTCCATCAAATTAGATAGGACATCCCCTTAATTTGTATGTTAGTTCGGAATATATTCTACGTTAGGTAAAAGTTTATTTTCCTAGATAAAGTGTTTTAATGTGTTGTGCAATAAATCATAAATAGGGTTTTATCAGTCGAATTCACTACAAAAATTGGCTTGCTCTAAGCGAATTCACAATTATCAAAGTGGCTATGATTACACTAGGTCAGATTGATGGATCCCATGCATTGTTTTCATGATTCAAGTTGAAGCGAAAATAACAATCATAGGAAAAATGGTTATAATTGTTGGAATATTTTATTGTTTTATTATATTCCAATATCATTACGTAAATATCGTAATAATAATTATAGTAGCTATTTATCAACTATGTGTCTTAATTGATTAGTGATCAAATTAAGTAATAAGGCTATTAGATTTCTAATTAGATAATTAATTAAATATTTAATTAATTGGTATGGACTCAATGTGGATGACCCATTAACGAAATAATGAGAAACCCTAACAGTCATCCAATATAAAAGAGGCTATGGTCCCCAATATATCGAACACGGCAAAACTCTCTCTTCTCCCCATCTGAAGAGAACTTGAGGCATAATGGTACCGGTTGAGGAAGAACCAAATCAGCCGCCGCTAACCCTATTTTGTGTGTTTCAGGTCATTGCCTCCTCCCTCTGTTTATCGTTGTTGTTGAGATGATTGTTATCAAAGCTTCATCCAGGTATTCCTAATACCCTAATTCTTAATATACTTGATAAATCAAACATGTCGTAGATCCGATCATGTTCAATACTTTATTTGCTTCCGCTATTGATCATAATTGTTGAACATGTTTTATGAAATATGTTTTTTGTTAAGACCCTAAGTTTCCAACAAGTGGTATCAGAGCAGGTCTTCATGTTTGATTTATTGGGGATTTTCGTTAACCCTATTTTTGATTTTGGAGCTTTTGGTTTTCTCCCATTTGTTTAAACCCTAATTTTTCAATTAGAAACTTTGACGTTGATATCAATTTGCGATTACGGCATATGTTTGGTTTTATTTTTTGCTATTGTCGTTCAATCTCTTTATACGGTGTTTCGGTGTTGATTATAACATGAAAATTGTTTGGTCATATGCCTATATGATTCATCTAGTGCTGATACTGTTGCGTTTTCAAATTTCTAAACAAATTAAATTGATATAATTTCTATTTTTTGCTGCCATGCCATTCCATTCAGTTTTGTATATTGTGCTTGCAATTGTAAATTGTTGATTTGGTTTTAAAATCTTTTGCAGTCAAAAGGATATAGCAAATAAAGTCGGTTTATTTTTTATTCTCTCCAATATTAAGGGTTCTCCTAAATTAAGGGTTTGTAAAGGCATGTAATAACATCAGCACATGTAACATATATATTAGTTGTTTTCCTTTGATTGCCTTTGGTGATTTGAAACCATATACTATAATTAATGGTTTCAATTAGCAATCATTAATGAATTGGAATGTTCTTGAATTTATATATGTTTTCTTTGATTTGTTGTGATTTGTGTCTTGACTTTCACGTTAATTGATTTCATGTGAATTTGTATAAGTCATATTGAAAGTTTTCGGTTTCAGCGAGCAATTTTTTTTGTTATAAAATTACGGCTGATTAAATCTTTGGATCCGTCTATAAAGCTTCAGAATTTTTTATAGATAAGGATGCATATTTATAGCTAATGAAGTATTTGAATCATGCTTTATAGCTCATTAGCACATTTTGGTTTGTTTTAGAAGGATCGCAATGTATTTGTGCACTATTGAGATTTTATAATGATTTGAATTTTATTTTGATTTTGTTAATTTGATTTAAATCAAATCTTTTGGTTAATATAATTTTCAAATATCATTATCATATCGTACAGTTTGAAATTAGTTTTGATTCACAAAAATTTTGTACATAAAGTTTATTTTTAAAAGTAGGCTCATAAAGATTAAAATATATTTGTGATATATTTATTGCCTTTTAATAATGAATCTCAAAATATTATGAATTTTTTTTGTTGTACATAAAGTAAGAATTTGGTTCTTTAAAGTTTGAGAAATAATAATTCTAATTTTGTTTGTTTATTTATAAATATAAAGTATATTTCTTTATTTAGAAAATAATTGAGTCTAGAGTTATTCATTATTTTATTTAAAGAATCAATTGGTATATATGAACCAATTGTGGCATGAATATTTTGGTGTATATAAGATTCAATTTTCTTTTGGTTTGAAATTGAATATTTTTCTTATAGCATGATTATAATGTTAGAGTTTATTGTTATTAAGTTTTCTACAATAATATTTTGTCTTATCATGCATTTTGAATATATTTCATGCTATGTTTGTTGTTGCTTTTATGCGATATATGAAAATGAATTGTCATAC
>Ga0315913_1002946_pt1 | contig 20248 bp, 16 predicted proteins | sample MpolsnodulesMG_FD_207736 | JGI IMG/M metagenome (GOLD analysis project Ga0315913, IMG submission 207736) | Medicago polymorpha root nodule microbial communities from Los Angeles, California, United States - small nodules | ecosystem: Host-associated > Plants > Roots > Nodule | place: USA... | reverse complement strand
AAAGATGGAATTAAGAGTTAAAATAAAATAAAGAGCGAAGAGGGCCCGACTCGGAATCAAAATGAGGTATTTTAAAATACCTCTCTGCCGAAATTTCGTTGAAAACGTCAGAGATCGATTGATTAAACTGCATACGAATGTAGGGCCCAACGACACGTGTCAGCGACAATTTGGGTCAAAAATTGGGGTATGACAACACCTGTTGATGTAAACTTCCAGCTCATCAAATCCTTTTGGCCCTCATCATAAAGTGGAATCTCCAATATACATTGAGCATCTCTCACATTAAAATTTTCTTCCACAAATTCTCTCTTCCACTCCCTCCTATCTTCCTCTATCAGATCCAACACATGCATATTCAACCTTTCTGTATTACAAGGTGTAGTAATATATGAGTTTTATGAATCCCTCAACCAAGCATCGCCCCATACTTTGATCTCACGGCCCTCCCCTACACACCACCTCAAGCCTCCCCTCACCACTACCTGTGAAGCATGGATACTACGCCATATAAAGCTTGGATTATGGCTTAAATTGGCTTTCAAAAAAATTCTCTCTTGGAAAATATCTAGCCTTGAAGATTCGTGCAACAATAGTATCTTGGTCGGTTAATAATTTCCAACCTTGCTTCCATAGCATGGCTAAGTTAAACCCGTATAGGTGATGAAAACCCATCCCTTCGTACTCTTTCCTCATCGTTAGCTTATCCCACTTCAGCCAATTTATACCTCTACCATTATTCTGATTCGAACCCCAGCAGAACGAATTCATCATACGTTGAATTTCCTCTCTTAAAGTGGATGGTAAAAGAAAGGAACTCATGCAATATGTTGGAATCGCTTGAGCAACAGATTTTATTAGTACCTCTCTACCGACTCTTGAAAGGCGTCTCCCCGACCAGCTTTGTATCCTCTTCCAAATTCGATCCCAAATATAACTGAAAATAGCCTTCTTCTTTCGCCCAATCATCGATGGAAGACCCAAATATTTTCCTGATCCCACACTTTCTGTTACTTGAAACTAATTAATTTGATTCATTTGAAGGAATACAATTTGAGTTTAATTGATATTCAACGTTAATGTAAAAAAACCACGCATACATGAAACCATATCTCAACAAATAAATAATGTTATAAACTAATATATCATAACATAAAAAAATGAAATGCATGAATAAACCAAAAAAAGAAAATGAATTGGGTCAGGTTGAACAATTAATTACCGCACATGAATCATAGTTGGTCGGTCTAGGCTAAACAACATGTAACTCGACAACAACTGGAATCATGTGTACCATTTTTTAAGAATCAAATAGTTGACACAATTTTTTTCTTCTATTTATTGTTCATATTTTCACTCTCATCACTGAATGTTCAACATTTTATCAAAGTTTACTATGATAACATATATTGTCTTGTGCATGATTAGTGAGAAGTATAAAAATATTAAACGGACCGTACGAATGTACATGTCTTTCGTTGGTAATTTTTAAAGTTATAACTTTACCCTACCACCCAAATTAGGTAAATGGTCTCTAACTCCCATTGTATGTGCTCAATTGTCATACTAACCTTTTATTTTTGATAAGCAAATGTGTTTTTTTTTAAAAAAACAAAACGATATTCATTCATTCAAATCGATAGAGTACATCAGATACAAACATCGCTAAAAATGTAAAGGGTGAATCTGCGAACAAACTCACAACACCCAAGTTAATAGCATACAATGGCAAAATGCCTACAAATAATATGATAAAACCTAAGTCACCGAAATACCCATGCTTCCGGATCTGCAACGTTGACATCCAAATCATTGGTTGAATTTGTAATTGATTGATGTAGATCTTTCAATAGGAACTGAATAAACACCGCGACAAGACGCGAAATCAAACGCCGCACAAGACGGCGAACAACACAACGCCGCACTTAGACGACGAAATCACAAAAAACACAAAAGGAAAAACTTGATAGATGTGAAAACCACTTATTTAGATCGAAAGAAAATGGGAAAAAGATGTAGAGGGGTGATTATAGGTCAAAAAATGAACTAAAACCACCCCTCCTCGATGAACGAAGGAGAAATTTTTTTAGAGAAAAATTGGAGTTTCTCTCACTAAAAAACTAGGGCCACTTTATCATTTCCCTTTAATCGTAACTTGAGTACAAAGGACACTCATATCCAATACAACAAATCAAATTAAATACAATATATCCAATACAACAAATCAAATTAAATACAATGAAAGCAGATTAGTCCACTTTATCGTTTCTCTTTCATTGTAACTTCCAAATCTGTTACATTAGATATTTTTCTTTTAATTATACCTTTAATCTATAAGTTGCTTTTTTATTTATTTGTATTAATGAGAATATAGATAAATAGACAGATTGGATCAAGTAACGACATATTTGAAATCGACGTACTCAAAATAGACGTGGAAATTTTGCGTTTGATTTGCTAAACAATATATACCGATATAACAATACATGACAAATTTTTATGACATTAAATAATTTTTTGTCTTATACGATTTTTGGTGGACAAAAAACTATTTTTGTATCTTAGATAACTTGTACAGAAGACAAAAAGTTGGGATATGATTCAGTGACGAACAAAAATTTATGTTTTTGTCATGTTTGCTGCCTCTAGTTTGTACTGTCCCATAAACAGTTTTACAAATCAAACATCGTATAACTGAAATTATCCTATCTTGTCCTTCATTTTTTAGCAGATCAAACACACCTTAAGAATACCACTTCTCTTGTCCCAAATTATAAGTTGTTTTGTGATTTTTTTTTTATCTTAAATTATAAATCGCTTTGCAATAATAATAAATCGTTAACATTAGTTTTTCTATTATACTCAAAACTATTTATTATATATATATTTTTCAATTATTTAATTTATCTTTTTCATATCATTATTTATGAAATAAAAAAAATATTTTTTTATCACCAATGAAGGATAATTTATATACAACTTATAATTTGAGACAAATAGAGTATATTTTAAAATTTAAATTTGTTATATTACCACTTTAAAAATTAAGAATTGCTTTTTTTTTATTTGTTTAAAGTTTCAGAAACCAATCATCATTTACTTAGACAAAATATATTTGATTATTTTAAATGACTAATTTAGCTACTCTAAATCAATATCACGAAAGTGATCTCTAAAGAAAATATAATCAGAATAAATTAGCATCAATCACGCAGTCACACCGTCATAAATTTAGATCGTTTTAATTCCATCTTTCTTTTTTTGGTAACATTTCCATATTCCGTTTGAACATTACAAAATTGAAACACATTTTTATGTTTGACGAATAAAAGCGCTTAGCTCTAAAGTGAAACACAAATAGTCATATTGAAAATCAAACGGCTAACATCATATACCCATATAAATCAAACAAATAGTTTTCACTTCGCACCTCCTAATAAAATGTCAAAATAGTTAAATTGAATATTAAGACCGAGTACGAATCTCAACTATTTCAGTTGTGGGTGTGAATTTAAATGTTTATTTACCCTTTCATCTATAAAAAAATATAACAACTTTAACTTACAATGAGACGTAAAACCATTAAAATCTAAATCAAAATCCTAATATACATCTAACGACTCTCCTATCACATTGATCATTCACTGGCATAACAATGGAGGATACAATTATCATTCAACGAAGGTTGACTCATTTGATAATGAGTTGACTCGTCCACAAGACCGTGAAATTCAACCTCTACAGTCAAAGTAATAACCTTTATGAAAGATGATCTTTAGATATTTTTATACCACTACGTCCGTTTTGATACCGAAACGCCTGTGACGACGCTCTACTCATCTAAACTTATTTTAATAAAAAAGAGAAAAGAGAAGAGGCATTAAAAAGAATTAAAAGACAATAAATATGTTTCCAAAATTGTAATAAGAACTGTCCCTTTCTCTCACATTCATATTTTACATTTTCCCGGCAACACTATCAAAACCCTAATCCCCAAAATTTCCCCTTTTCAATTAGGGTTTTCACTTTTCTCGATCAGATTCATTTTCACTCACTTCAACAATTGGATCCAAAATCTCAGATTCATTTTGAAGTGAATGGAGAGAAAAGGTATCAACAATGATTACAGTTCAGAAGATGAAGGCACTGAACACTATAGGCGTGGTGGGTACCATGCTGTGAAACTTGGTGATGCTTTCAACAATGGCTGCTACGTTGTTCAATCTAAGCTTGGATGGGGTCATTTTTCCACTGTTTGGCTTGCTTGGGATACTGTCAAATCGGTGGGTGTTTCCTTTTTAACAACTTCATTGTTTTGTTACCTTTTTTTGTTTTTGTAATTTGTTGTGTGATGTGTTCGTCGTTGATATCGGTATTATTAGAGTTTTTTCATTGTAATTACGAAATTACGACTTTGATTTTGATGTAGAAATAATAATCAATGTGAGTTGGATACCAGTGGCGTATTTAGGACCCTGATCTAGATGTTCAAACTTTTGAGTTATTTGGCTAGTGGTGTAGAAAGAAATTTTTAGGGGTTCAAAATGCAAAATATATAGGGTTATACTTGCATTGCTTTTTAAAGCTTAGGGGGTTCATTTGATCCACCTCAAATGAGCTAGATTCTTCCCTGCCCATGTGGCGAAACAAGGTTTGAATCTCGGCTGGGACAGTTACCCACATTTGTGTATGAGACGGGATTATTTTCGGTCGAGGAAACCTATGGAAAACAAAAAAAACTAGGAAATAGTAATTACCTTGAGAGTAGGAAATAAAATGATAAAAATGTGATGTTTTAGTAAATATTACCAAAAATATAGAACAAATTACATACATATCCATATGCAGTTGCAGTTTTTTTTGGTAATGATGCACACTTGATATCACATAAGTATCAATACTAGTGAAATCATAGAACAGTCCGCATTTTGGTCCTGGATTGCTATTTTGCAAATTTGAGGGATGGAATTGACCGACCCTTACAATTTGAAGGACTAGAATGTTGATTTACTCAACTTAGAACAAACTTCCTAACTCGTGTTTGATGCTGATCTGATACAAATTACATTACCCTTGCATGATGTTTTTGGATTTCTGAACTCTGTTAATGATTTGGAAAGTTTTGTTGTTTGTAGCGTTATGTGGCCCTTAAAATTCAAAAGAGCGCGCAACACTACACTGAAGCTGCAATGGATGAAATAAAGATTCTCAAACAAATTGAAGAGGGAGACCCTGATGACAAAAAATGTGTTGTGAAGCTTTTGGATCACTTTAAGCATTCAGGGCCTAATGGCGTGCATGTGTGTATGGTTTTTGAATTCCTTGGTGATAATCTTCTCACCCTTATCAAATATAGCGACTATCGTGGAGTTCCTCTCTCCATGGTTAAAGAGATATGTTTTCATGTCCTAGTGGGCTTGGATTACTTGCACCGTGAGCTATCTGTCATACACACTGATTTGAAGCCTGAAAATGTGTTACTTCATTCACTGATTGATCCGTCAAAGGATCCCAGGAAATCAGGTGCTCCACTTATCCTTCCAAACACGAAGAATAAGGCTGTGTCTAATAATGACATTATCCAAAACAGTAAAATTGGGAATGGAGATCCGACGAAGAACCAGGAGAAGAAAATGAAGGGAAAGGGTAAGAGGGTGGCTCAAGGCTGTGTTGAGAAGGAAAGTCCAGAGGAATCTGGGGAGGATTGTCAAGAACCTGAGCAGGATAATTGTAACAATGTGAAATCCAGTGTAGAATCTGTTGAAAACAAACTCAGTAGCTCTTCGAGTAAAGTTGAATCAACACAGACCACTGAAAAGGACCTTGCACCAGGAAATGACAGTCATAAGAAAAGTAGCCGTTCCATGAGAAAGAAGCTGCTGGCAGCTGTTGATCTTAAGTGCAAGCTGGTTGATTTTGGTAATGCTTGTTGGACTTATAAACAGTTCACGAATGATATTCAAACTAGGCAATATAGGTGTCCTGAGGTCCTTCTTGGTTCTAAGTACTCAACTCCAGCAGATATGTGGTCCTTTGCTTGCATCTGCTTTGAGCTTGCCACTGGTGATGTTCTTTTTGATCCTCACAGTGGTGACAACTATGATAGGGATGAGGCAAGTTCCCCTGTTTCGTACTAAGAAACTACTGTTTTGCTTTATTTTGTGCTATTATTATTTGATGTTGGTAATTTAATTGTGATAATCTTTATTAGGCTTTGAAAACTGATTTGCTACTGAGTGTTTTCTGAACAGAGTGAAAGCTCTTTTGTCCTTAAATTTTTGTTTGGTCATTAGACAACTTATTGTTCAACCTTTTCATGCTTTTACAATCATATACTACCTTTAACGATTTTCTGTCCAAAACCGCGAAAAAAGTGTATGCTGCTGGTACTCGATCAAAGTTGGCTGCTGCTGGTACTCGATCAAAGTTGGCTGCTGCTGGTACCGTCTCTACAGCTCCCGGCAGTGCCGCTGCTCAATCGAGTCAAACATCCAACCAGCAGCATACACCTTTTTTAATGATTTTGGGCGGAAAATCCAAAGTGAAGATAAAGGATCTGTTTGAAACTTTCAAGTAAGTTAAAGTTTCCCTGGTACAGTTTTGCATATATTTAATTATCTACCGACTTTAGTAAATTACTTTCTGAAAGAAAAAGGTAAATGCTATATTTTTGAAATAATTATATGCCATGAGAAAGCTGGGTGAGATATAGTTCTTCTATCTAGATAGAGCTTTAAATTATGATGCTGAAAGCTTTGCTTAAGCTATTGAATTATAATTTATAGTTTGACAATGGGATATAATATTACGGGGTTCTAAGGCCTAGTAAAATAATACAAAGGATTTGTCTAGGATAGTTCAAAAACATTTTCCTCCTATACATGCTATTTTCTATTTTGATGTCTAGACCAATAATATTATCATGATTGTCTCTTGATTCTCATTTATATATGCACTCTTTATAATTTTCCTTTGTGCTTTCACATTTGGAACTGGAAAATATAATTTGGCTAAAACATGACCTGTTTGTTTCAACAGGAATTTACAATCTTCAATTTTGAATATGTTTTGCTGTTACCCTGTTGTTGATCTTAGAATCGAGGCTTCACTATGATTCTTTGTTGCTAATTAATGAAAATTTTGAATTAATAATTGGAAAAATAGTTAAAATCACCGAGATTTGAAGCCCATATCATATAAAGTTTATATTTTGTCCTCTTACGATTGACATAAAATGTTGACATCGATTCTAATGGTAAACGTATAAGATTTGACTCAACATAAATTAAAGAGATAGATATAGGTCAAAGCTTCCCATTCTTGTGGAATATCTTTAAAAATTTGAAAAGAATAAATGGGCTTCCTGAATTTAGCTTAATCAGTGGATTGATAAATGATATCTATTTGTTTTACAGGATCATCTGGCATTGATGATGGAACTTCTTGGAAAGATGCCTAGCAAGGTAGGAAAGTTATCTGCTCTGGTGGAAATTGTGAAGTTACATGTCATCGATTTTACATGTTTTCATTTTCAATAAACAATATTCATTTTTATTTTATTTTTTGATAATTGTGTAGTCAATTTGTCTCGTAATGAGTTTTTTTTGCTTAAAGAAAAACAAAACAATAGGGTATAAAATACTGCAATTCATTCTGAAAATTGGATGTCAACTGCAAAATTTAATCAAATATTTCCTGCAGATTGCACTTGGTGGCCGCTATTCCCGAGATTTTTTCAATAGACATGGTGACTTGAGGCACATCCGTGAGTTGCGATTCTGGCCGAAAAAAAAGATTCTGATGGAGAAGTATAATTTCAGTGAACAAGATGCAAATGAAATGGCTGACTTCCTTCTTCCAATACTTGATTTTGACCCTGAAAAGAGGCCAACAGCTGCTCAGTGCCTTACCCATCCATGGATAAGTGCAGGTCCCCGAACTCATAAGCCCTCACTGACTAGTACACAACCTGATGCAATCATTGAGCATTCATTTGAAAAGAGAAGGAAGGACAAGGAAAAGGCTGAGCAGGAGTTGGTGGAAGTTGGTGTTAGGAATATAGCTATTAATGGATCTCCTATGTCTCTCAAAAACTCCCAACCCGTAAAGTCATCAACATAGATGCAAATTCGTTTGTTGTCAACCTCTAAAGCCATTAGTGAAGAATATCCAACTTGTTTTTGTTTTGCTTTATTTTGCATGGACACATCTTGTTGGTTCTTGGAACTTGAATTCTATGGAAGACTAGTGCTAACAACACACTCTTTTATTGGTTGAAATTCAAATGAATTCCACTAAATCACATGGGTTCCAAGGATTTCAACCAACAAAAGAGTGTGTATTGATAATAGTTTGTTGGAGAGGGAGTTACTAGCATGATTTCTGTGTATTACAGACTTGTCATTGAACTTGTGATTTGGGAAGCCCTTCTTTCACCATAAACTAGTATTACAGGGGTTGCTTCAAATCTAATTTATCAGTGCTATTTATAAACTGATGTTTTGCGATTGTTTGCAACTTGTCTCCCCGAAATAGTATTTTGCGGGGTTTGATTTGTAGCTGTGGACTTCACTATTTATTAGTATGAGTTTATGGTGCATTTAACTTTGGTTAGTGTTCATTGTATATATAAACGTTGACATGTTGTATATTTTTCTGGATTTGAATTCCTGCTTCTGTCAATGTAGCAAAAATTGAGAAAAATAATTAGAGTTTGGTTATGCCAAACAATATCCAGTGTTTGTTTTCATGTTTGGAGCTCTCAATCATGGATTCACCTCATTGCTCCAAATACTATTTTTTTTTCCTTTCTTTCGTTTAGATACATGGATAATTGAATATAAAGTGTCACATGTGCTGACAACTGTTCAGAAAAAAGATTTGGAAATAAGAACAGTCAACAAATTTGAAACAAAGGTGAGGGTTCTTATAAATCTGGATGAACATGACTTTTAAGGATCATATGGAGAACACTCGATTGATACCAAATTTTTCTGTAGTGGTGATTTTGTAATGTCTGTATACTTCTGAAGAGGGTGGAACTTTTCCCACTCTAAAAGAACTTGTATACAGAAAAAAAAAAACAGTTTTTAACCTTTCATATATGTATGTATTTTCAGATCCTCTTGGAGTGTACTCTGTCTGTTTCTTAAACAATAATGTATAATTTAATTCATTTCATTCTGAAACTTGGATAATATCAATGTGCTCAACTGCAAAATTTGATCAAATGTTCTGAAATAAAAGAGTGTGTTGAAGATTGTTTGTTGGAGAGTGCTTAAACTGATTTTTTTTTTTGCAAGTGTTTGCAATTTCTCCTAGATTTGTACATTTTGAATGAGTTTTTTTTTTTCATAGACAAATGTTAGCAATGTCAGTAGCTATCTCAGTTTCTTGGGATCGAACCTAAGACCTCCTTTAAACTGCTTCAACATCTCTTAGCTCACCAACCGAGTTGCCTATGCGGGACACATTTTGAATGCGTTGATTCTCTGCATTTGACATTGTCGTTGTGGACTTTTTATTGTTCTTTGTTATTTTTTATTGAGTTTATGGTATATTTAACTTCGGTTAGTGGTCATTTGTGAGAGGTTCCGATCTAACCAAGTGATTGAGATTAAATGGATAATGAATTCACTAGAAAGAATCGTTTAATCATACTTTATTGATCTCATGACCGAATTTAGAGTAACTAGGAATCGTTTTTACAAAGAAGAACCCGATTCGAGTTGAGATTTTTATAGATTAGTTTAAAAACCAATTCGATGAGTCGATTAGACAAAATCTAATTAACATGAGCTCAAATAAAATATTTCAACCAGTGCCTTTGTTTAGAATTTTATTTAAAAAGAAAAAAAACTGAAACATGGTTCATATAGGCTATATCTATATATAGGTAGCATATATAGTCCTTATATTTAATTTAGACATATTGTACAAGTTATCATAACAACCATTCATGCATAAAATAGATAAAAAATAAATAATGCATAGCTTGCAATATCAATGTTGATGCTTCGGGCCATGCTTGTAGTTGATATGAAGTGTGAATCGAAACTCCATGAATGTATATGGATGTCGTGCGTTTGACGTCCTTCCATTTGTGCTGTAGATATACCAATTTTTACCGTCTCCGGGAGAACATCTTTCAAATTAATGACTCGATAAAATTCGTTAAAATCGTGGGTGACAGTCGTCACAACAGTCAATGTCCTCCTCGAGAAGTCATGTCGTATTATCACTTTAATCAATGATCCACTCCTCCATTTTGATGGCACAATTTTCAACCAATTTCTAGAGGATACATCGATTCCAACATATTCTTGTCGACAATTTTCACCAACAAGAAAGAAAATGAGTTCACCAGGCCTAGCATTATAATTTCCGTTGTCCTTTAAGACGAACGAGAAGACGGAGAAAAGTTGGCGGTGTCACCGGTGTTTTTATTCCAAATAGGAATTGCTGTTGAATACAAGACCTGACTTACATTGTTATTAGGGTATGTAGGGCTGGTCAGTTCCAGTAATCCATTAGGTAAAATCTGGGCATTCCCTTGTAAGGTAAAATTATCGGCGGCTTGGCTGAAGTTTTTGACATCAAAGGAATAATCATAATAATTTGTGTCAAGGTATTGGGCATTCCCTTCTCTTGCTTGCAAGAGAAAGAACATTGTGAAAACTAGAAAAAGAACACAGAAAATAGAGTTTGAGTTGGAAGATATAAGCTAGAGAAAGCCATGGTTCTGAAGTTTTGATATTGAATTGTGAGTGAGCATTTGTAATTTGTCACATGTATGTACTTATACACGCACTTGAGGCTATTTAAGAAAGTTTTCAGGGCGAGGGCGCGATGCTTAAAATAATTAAAATTGCTTCATACAGCAGGGGATCTAGATCGTTGAAATGCGATCAAAGAACTGCGATTTAAGTAGTGTAATTTGACAAATTTTACATAGATTTAATCTTAGTCGTTCATTCGTGAACGGGAGGTCGATAACAATTATATTCAGTAATTACGTGGAATTTGTTTATGTCAGTGATATCCGTTTTTTAGGGAGGCTAACCCTGGATATCTATATTATCTGTACTACATATAAAGAAAACTATCTCTTTCAACATTTTTGGATTGAATTTTTTTCTTCCAAAAATACCCTCAATTTTCAATACACATACGACATGTAACAAATAGGTAAGAATAAATTTCAATATTAAAACAAATTTAACAAACACGATATGAATATATATATTTTTCTTTTTTTTTTCTTATCATTTAAAAAGTGTAACAAACTAGATGAGAATATTTATACTTACTTTTTCATCATTCCAATTATACCCTTAAACAACTTTTTCTATAATAAAATTGTTGTTGGTGTCATTAAAAAAAGAATTTAGATTATATTTTTTTTTGTAAATTTGTATTATTGTCGGTGTTGTTGAAATAGATACTCATAGTTTGTTTGACTTTTTATTACTTGAAAACAACAAACATTTATATTTTTTTTAGTTTTAATCAAAATCAAATTTTCATAAAAAAAACACGGTTCATAATTTTCAAATGTTAGCACAATAAAAAGCGGAAAGACGGGCACCCGTCTTTTCGCTAGTATATATAAAAAAACTCCTTTCAACTCTTTTGTACTGTCTTTTTCTCGTTCCAAAAATACACTCAATTTTCAATATAATAACATATGTAACAAATAGATAAGAATAAATTTAAATACTAAAAAAAATGTAACAAACACGATATGAATATATATGTCTGGTTTTTTCCCTTTATTATTTAAAAAGTGTAACAAACTAGATGAGTATATTTATAATTACTTTTTCATTATCCCAATTATATCCTTAAACAACTTTTTCTATAAATAATAAATTATTTCCGTTTTACTTTTTTTTGTTTGTGTGACAAGGTGAAGGGGCCCTAGTGGGAAGAGTTGGTCGAAAGGTAAGTTGAGTCTAGTTAGAAATATAATGACATTTTTATCAAAACCTAGTAATGCCAATATTTTTAAGTTGGCCATCTTTACCTAGGACCTTGCAATTGTGTGTGTGAGTTTTAGTAGTATTTGTCACTTAGTCTACGGACAAAAAAGAAGATACGTCATTATAAAAAAGAATTTAGGTTATATTTTTTGTTATATTGTTGGTGTTATTGAAATAGATAATCATGATTAGTTTGGTTTGTTATAACTTGAAAGCAACAGACATTTATATTTTTAGTTTTAATCAAAATCAAAATTTCATAAAAAAACCTTGTTCATAATTTTCAAACGTTAGCGCAATAAAAAGAGCGAAAAGACGGACACGTGCTATTATATAGGGAGTGTTTGTTTCAAGGTTAAGAATGACATTCCCGGGAATACATGGCTAGAGAATGATTATACCCATGTTTGTTATGAGGTTGAGAAAAAATATTCCTGGGTATAAAGGTTCCTGGAATGAAGTAACTTCACATAACTTCCCTTATTCTCATGAAAAGAGGTGGGAATGTGCATTTCCATGATATTATGCATAAAGTTTTTTAAAAAAAAAGCTGTAACTTCCAATTTTCCCAGGAATGTCAAGTTATTTGCCAAACATTTTTTTTAACAAATACCCAGAAATCAAATTTTCATATTTTCTTTCCCGAGTATGTTATTTTCGAGAATAATTTGTTTCCTCAAAACAAACGCCCCCATATAATTTTTGTTGTAAGTTGTCATTTGTATTTGTATATGTGACTTGTTCTCACACATTTGATACTCGTTCAATCTCTCAAAGAGTAATACATCTTTTTAAAAAATTATTTTAAAATAAGCGACATTTTCAATTCTCAATAATATTTTTTTTTAGTTTTAAGAAAAAATTGTACGCTCTAATTGAAATTGCATGCATCCTTCCCAATTTTATATATCTATTTAAGATTAATGTTGATGCACAAAGGGTAGTTTAGTGAAAATATTATTTGTTATCTTTCATTTATACATTTCTCTTTTCTATATAAAATGTTCTAATAGGTCATTTATTATAGAGTGAAAGGACAAATTTTCTCGTACCATTTCAAGAAATTGTTTATTTTTACTCATCACACATGTAATACATCTTTTCGATATCCTCTTTTCTCGTTATGGTGAGGAGGACAGGAGGTTGGGGGCCAGAGTGTTCCTTTGTGGTGGAGGGAGGTGGTGAGTATGCGTGACGGGGTAGGAGAGGCAGGTGTTGGTTGGTTTAAGGAGAACGTTGTGCGTAAGGTTGTTAATGGGGCAAATACGTTGTTTTGGTTAGATCCGTGGGTGGGTGAGGCGCCTCTGTGTGTGCAGTTTGGTCGTCTTTATGACTTAGCATTGAATAAGTCTATTTCGGTGGCTGACATGTTTATGTTAGGGTGTGAGGAAGGTGAGGAGGCTTGGCAATGGTGCCGACGATTATGGACTTGGGAGTAGGATTTGTTAGGGGAGTGTAGGATTTTATTATCTAACATTTCCTTGCAGCAAACATCTACAGATCGGTGGGTGTGGCGGCTTGATGCGTCGAATGGATACACAGTTAGTGGTGTTTACCATTTGCTCACCAGTCAGCTAGTTCAGACAACAAATGCGGTATCAGATTTAATTTGGCACAAACATGTCCCATTGAAGGTCTCTGTTCTTGTTTGGCGCCTCCTTTGGAGTAGATTTTTGACTGAGGATAATCTGTTCGCTCGTGGTGTCATTCCTCACGGTAATCGACATTGTGTGGCGGGTTGCGGTGATGTCGAGACAATTCAACATTTGTTTATTTCATGTCCGTTTTTTTTACAGTTGTGTGGGGTCATATTCGATCCTGGTTGGGGATATCTTCAGTTGAACCTTTTCGAGTAACAAAGCATTTTTATCAGTTTGTTTACTCCGTAGGTGGTTTGCGTACTCATCGTGCTTTTCTACAACTTATTTGGTTATGTTGTGTGTGGAATAGAAGAAATAGTCGGATCTTTAAAAATACAGAGAGTACCGTTCATCAATTGGTAGAGAAAGTCAAAATTCGTTCCTTTTGGTGGATGAAGTCGTTTAATATCTCTATTCGGCCTATTTTTCATATGTGGTGGTTGAGCCCTTTTGTTTGTTTGGGCATCGGCTAACCTGCCTTTTAACTTTTTATTTTGGCATTGTATCTGTGTACTTTTGAGTATCCTCTAGCACACCTTGTGCTTGAGAATTCTCTTGTGTTTCTAATATAATCCATTTTTGCTTGTTAAAAAAAAACATTTGTAATGTAAGTTTGCTTCTTTTTTTTTGGGTTTATTGTTCAAATTGACTCTGTAATATACACGATGTTTGAAAATTAATCCTGTAAAATACAAAATACATATTCTAACCCTGTAATTTGACGTTCTTCTTATTTTTAACCCTATAATATATGTGTAGCCCACAAAAGTGATCTAGAGGTTGAACTTTTTCATTATTTTTTCCACGTAAGTTTAGGACGTTTAAATATATCTATACACCAAAGGAATAAATAGATTTTTCTGGAAGATATTAAGTACGGATTTTTATTCCCCGTAATTATGAATTTCTTAAACATTTCTTAATTAATTCGTATTTCGTTTAAAAACTCTAAAATTTTATGATGAAGGTTCTTATGAAGTTATAACCATGTCTACACAAATAGGGAATGAAATTTGTTCCAAGAGTATATGTTTACTTAGAATAAAATTGCATTTTTGCACGTTTTGGTTGAAAAATAAAAATAGATCAAAACGTCTTCGAAATGTTATGAAACTTTGGAGATCTTTTTATGTATTTTTATATCGAGAAATGATATTTGTACAACAATTTTCTAACAACTTTTTGACAACATTCTCTCTAAAACTCACATTATGGTTTTATTCTCTCTTCCTTTTTCTCTCTTTATTATTTTTGACCTATTAAAAGAGAGAAAAACAAAGTTGTCATAAAGGTTGTACAATAAAGTTGTACAAATATCACTACTCTTTTATATATATCTCTGCAAACAATCAACTCAAAATTTGTTTTCTAGGTTGACATTCCCGCTGTTTTATTTGTTGAGTTTTTGACACTTTAAAAATTCATAATTAATTCGTCTCTAGTCGAAAAGTTTTTTTTTTTTTTTGTGTAAAGCTATATTTAATGTCATAAACATGTATGGAAAAAAGCATAAAAAATATTCAATATCCATATCGTAGTACAACATACAACCATTAACACAACAATAAATTCTCTTAATCTACCGCAGGAGAAACACATAATTAGAGAGTTCATTTTCTTTCTCATTCGATACTAGCGTGTTAATAGCATCGGGTTCGGTAACAGTGATATCCCCCGACATTCCAAAACTAGTTAGCTGTTGTAGGAGATATAAGTATCGGTTCATAAAATAACTTTTGATTGATTTGATTAATTAGTTGTTATTAAGTTATGCATAAGTTGATATGGTTTCATCATCACTTAAGTAGATTGTAATTTTTAATTTATTATTATAATTTAGAACACGATTCGAGTTGAGATTTTTATAGATTAGTTTAAACAACCAATTCGATGAGTCGATTAGCCAAAATTTAATTAAGCAACATTAGCTAAAAAATAACATGTTTCAACGATTACCTTTATTTAGAATTTTATTTAAAAAGAAAAAAACTGAAACATGGTTCACATAGGCTATATCTATATATAGGTAGCATATATAGTCCTTATATTTAGACATATTATACAAATTATCATAACAACCATTCATGCATAAAATATATAAAAAATAACAATGCATAGCTTGCAATATCAATGTTGATGCCTCGGGCCATGCTTGTAGTTGATATGAAGTGTGAATTGAAACTCCATGAATGGATATGAATGTCGTGTGTTTGACGACCTTCCATTTGTGCTGTAGATATACCAATTTTTACCATCTCCGGGAGAACATCTTTCAAATTAATGACTCGATGAAATTCGGTAAAATGGTGGATGTCAGTCGTCTTAACAGTCAATGTCTTACTCGAGGAGACATATCGTATCACCACTTTAATCAATAATCCACTCTTCCGTGTTGATGGCACAATTTTCAACCAATTTCTAGAGTATAAATCAACTACAATATGCGAATTAGTTGGATCGTCTTGTTGAAAATTTTCACCAACAAGAAAGAAAACGAGTTCACCAGGCCGAGCATTATAATTTTCGTTGTCCTTTAAGACGAATGAGAAGATGGAGACAAAGTTAACAGTGTCACCGGTGTATTTATCCCAAATAGGAATTGCTGTTGAATACAAGACCTGACTTACATTCTTATTAGGGTATGTAGGGCTGGTCAGTTCCAATATTCCATTGGGTAAAATCTGGGCATTCCCTTGGAAGGTAAAATTATGGGTGGCTTGGCTGAAGTTTTTGACATCAAAGGAATAATATGAGTCAAACCATTGGGCATTCCCTTCTCTTGATTGCAAGAAAATGAACATTGAAAAAACTAAAAAAAGAATAGAAAATAGAGTTTGAGTTGGAAGATATGAGCTAGAGAAAGCCATGGTGCTAAAGTTTTGATATTGAATTGTGAGTGAGCATTTGTAATTTGTCAAATGTAATATACTAATATATAATAATTTAATAAAAACTAAAATACATATTTAACAAGATTCGAATTGGGGGTAACGTACAAAATTGTTCATTATAAAAATTAATATAAATCAGAGATAGGACTCAGATCGCTTGCTAATCTGCTTCACGCAGTAGGCGATCTAGATCTTTGAAATGCGATCCAACAACTACGATTTAAGTAGTGTAATTTGACCAATTTAACATAGATTTAATCTTAGTCGTTCATTATCGATAACAATTATACATCATGCAGTAATTGCATAGAATTTGTTTCTGTCAAAGATATTAGTTTCTTACGAGGCTAACCTTGGATATATATAATATTTATTGCAAGTTGTCATTTGTATTTGTATATGTGACTTGTTCTCACACTTTTGATACCCGTTCAATCTCTCAAAAGAGTAATACATTTTAAAAAAAATTACAAAGTAAATGACATTTTCAATTCTCAATATAATATATTTTTTTTGTTTTAAGAAAAAAATTGTATGCTCTAATTGAAATTGCACGTATAGCACTTGTGTACTATGATGATATATATCATTATCCAATTAGAATGTGCCACGTGACACACCATTTAAAACAATATATCAAATAAAGCATTTATAAAATAATATTGGTAGGTGGCACACTCTAATTTGTCAATGGTATATACCATTGATACCTTAATGGTACAAAAGTAGAATCCGAAATGGCACGCATCATTCCTAATTTTATATATCTATTTTAGATTAATGCTGATACACTAAGGGTAGTTTGATAAAAATATTTTGTTTCTCTTTCATTTATACATTTCTCTTCTCTGTATAAAATATTCTAGTAGTTCATTCAATATGGAGGGAAGGGACTAATTTTCTCATACCATTTTAGAGAAATCGTTCATTTTTACTCATCACATTTGAAATACTAGTTTGCTTCTATTTTTTAGGTTGATTGTTCAAATTGATCCTGTAATATACACGATGTTTAAAAAATAACCCTGTAAAATACAAAACACATATTCTAATCCTCTAATTTGACGTTCTTCTTATTTTTGACCCTATAATATATGGATAGTCCACAAAAATGACATAGAGGTTGAACTTTTTCATGATCTTTTCCATGCAAGTTTAGGACGTTAAAACATATCTATACACCAAAAGAACAAATAGATTTTTCCAACTAGGGACGGAATAAGTATGAACTTTTATTCTCTGTAATTATGAATTTCTTAAACAACTCTTAATTAATTCGTATCTCGTTTAAAAACTCCAAAATTTTATAATAAAGGTTCTTATGATGTTCTAACCATACCAACAAAAATAGAGAATTAAATTTCATCCGTGAGTATATGTTTGCTCAGAATAAAATTGCAATTTTGTATGTTTTGGTTGAAAAATAAAAATAGATCGAAACATCTTCGAAATGCTATGAAACTTTGCAGATCTTTTTAATGTATTTTTATATATGATTCTCCAAACAATCAACTTAAAATTTGTTTTCTAGGTCGAAATTCCCGTTGTTTTAGTTCTTGAGTTTTTGACACTTTAAAAATTCATAATTAATCCGTCTTTAGTTGAAAAATTTGAATATTTTGTGTAAAGTCATATTTCAATGTCCTAAACATCAAAAAGTTTTAATTTTTGTGTAAAGTCATATTTCAATGTCCTAAACATGCTTGAAAAAAATCATAAAAAAAAAATCAATATCCATATCACTCTTTTGGACTAGGTGTATATTACAGGGTAAAAAATAATAAGAATATCAAATTACAAGGTTTGAATGTGTTTTTTTATTCTACATGTTCATTTTTTAGACTTCCTGTATATTACAGGGTCAATTTCAACAATCAACCTTTTTTTTTATTTTTGGATAAGCATAGTTGTTTCTATTTACTTTGTCATTTTTAAAGTTCTTATTTTGTCATTAAATTGCCGTAACTATTTATTATAGAGAGAAATATGTGAGATGAGATAAGAAATAGTTATTGATATTCTTAGAAAAAGCAAAATAATTATATAAAAAGTAACAATTTTTATTTTCATAAAATATCGTACGTGTGAACATCATTCCAATATCTTGTTCAAAAATCATTCCAATATCTTTTAAAATTATCAATCAAAGGTTGCATATGTATATATTTATATACCAATTGTTGGACTAGATGGACCTGGGATTACATCATCTAAAATTATGTAAGGTTTTGGCATGCACATATTAGGTGAATGGTTGTATGCGGTGACAATAATAGGCCAACATGAATAAGAAGTACTCGATGCTTGAGTATATGTTGTAAATCCATCAGAGGATAACCCAAACCGTACATTGTGTGGCTCTAAAGCAAAATTGGGATGTTTCCGATCAAAAGTCTTCCAATTTTGCTACATTCGCCTAATGGTCAAAATTGAGCATCGAAAATTAAATTCTCATAAATATATTAAATTATTTTTCTTCAACATACTAATTTGAATGAGTTTTTTCCATAGAAAAATGTTACCAATGTTAGTTATCTTAATTTCTTTGGATCCAACCTAAGACCTCCTTGTTGTGGACTTTTTTTTTATCGTTCTTTGTTATTTTTTGAGTTTATGGTATATTTAACTTCGGTTAGTGTTCATTGTATATATAAACATTGACATACTCTATATTTTTATTGATTTGAATTCCTGCTTTTGTCAATGTAGCAAAAATTGGAGTTAGTTATTTCAACAATATTCTTTACGAGGAGTTATCTCTCATCCTGTTATGGATGAGGTAGACTTCTAGGCGTGGAGGAATGATCGTAATGTGCATTTCTTGGTAGTTTCTGCACATCACTATGTTGCAAGTCATGGTTATATGTCAAATCGTCTCTTCTTAGTGATTTGGAAGGGTCCATATATGATTCTGTAATTGTTTTGAAATGTTTATCACAATGATTCATTGACAAAATGCCAATGTTTCCACCATGAAACGAGTATGATTAATACTTGTAATTTTGCAGCTGAATCTTCTACTAATGCATCAAGAGCTTGTGGCATGACTTCTGATCAGCGGTGAAGCTAACAATATTTTTATAAGATGACCTCGTATAAAAAAAATAAAACATTTTTTAAAACCTAACAGTAAATTTAACCAATAAAAAAAAAAATCGCAATAACTACTAAAAATATAAAATGTACTTTATAAAATACACTTACAACAACCTGAACGGATTATAAAGAGTTATAATTTACTAATTACTTATTTTTTAGCTAAAAAAAACAAATTGTTAATAAAAGGTTTGTTTTTACAATAAATAAATGGTTCATAAGGTGCCGTTAAATCTCTTTGGGCCAATGGTGATAAATTTTTTTGGGAGTAAGTGATAGATTGTGGTCGTTGTCATATTTTCATTGTCAATGAAAGAAATATTTCTTTTCTATGTTCACTCTCTGGTTTCTAGAGGAAGAGATAAGATAATCCAGAGTTTGAAAAATTAGTAAAGTTAAACAAAAAAATAATTCCATCTAAAAGTAAACTTGGGGTAACGAAATATATATTATTAGGGATAGATTAATACAAAAATATACATACTCATTCAATAATTTTTTTTCTCTAGGATAGCCATAGCTACCCTTGTATATGAAAGCAGTCGCCCCTGCTTCTGATGTTTGGAGGGGCCTAAGTTCATAATGAATTATGTGTTGGAATTTTGGTTTATAATTTATTTTAAAGTTATATATATTATTT
>Ga0315913_1002944_pt1 | contig 20252 bp, 7 predicted proteins | sample MpolsnodulesMG_FD_207736 | JGI IMG/M metagenome (GOLD analysis project Ga0315913, IMG submission 207736) | Medicago polymorpha root nodule microbial communities from Los Angeles, California, United States - small nodules | ecosystem: Host-associated > Plants > Roots > Nodule | place: USA... | reverse complement strand
CAAATTATCTATCAAACTTAAAATGGTAATTGATGTCGAACAATCCAAGATATCGCACTAGTCCTTGAGGAGACGATACATAAATACTTACTTTTGATATACGTAAATATGCTACATCAGTTAACTTAATATCACAAATAAACGATTATCCATTCCTAGACTAACCCTGTTTATTTGAACAATTCAATTAGGTCTAAGTTGAAAGTTATGGTCAATAGTCAGTAGTCATTCATGCTCAAACTAGCTGTGAACTCCAATATTCTTCAGAAAATTACATTAAAAATTACGTAATGACGAGATATCATTAGGTGGGGAGTTGGTTGATTGATAATATTAGGCGTTTGGAGGGAAGTGGAGTGGGAGCTGATATGCATTTTTTTTGGATGTGGGTGTGGATGGTGTGGCGTGGAAGTAAAGTGTAGGTGTCTGTTCTCCTGTGAGAAAGAAAATATGGGTGAGCTTTGTGGGCTAGTAATTTCTATTGTTTTACAGTATGCTAAGTAGGATAGGTGGGTTTGGTTGTTACATTCGTCCAAATGGTGTTTTGTGAGTAGTGCGTATGAATACTTGATTTCCATGGATAATAATGCTATCTTTGTTAACAGTGACAATGTGTGGTTAAAAGCGGTATCGCTTAAAGGATCTATGTTTGTGTGGCGTCTGCTTCTTAACCGCAGTCTGACAAAAGACAATTTGATTAGGAGAAGAGTCATTCATAACAAGGACTTGCTTTGTATAGGAGGATGCGATATAGCTAAAGATAGGAATCATTTATCGTCAAATGTGATGTTTTTGGCAAGTTATGTCTTTTCTCATAAATTGGCTAGGTTTTGAATTCGTGAGGCACGACTTATTTTTTGAGCATTGAATACAATTTGCTGTTTTAGGTGGTTTTTCGAAAAGGGATTGCTTTTCTTTGAATATTGTTTTGATTTCTACTGTTTGGACAATTTAGAAAGAACACAATGATCTTATTTTTCAGCACAAGGGGGAAAACATACACATTTAAAGCGAGAAGATTAAGCTTCAGACTTATTGGTGGTTGAAATTAAAATATGCTACATTTGATTATGAGTACTATTTTTGGAAGCTTCATCCTCGTCAATGTTTGTTATATGTCTCTTAGATGTTTTGATTTTCTTGTTTTATGTTGTTACATAACTTGTAGTGGACTAATTGTACCTTATGATTTTTCTAGCACGTCTTGTGTTGGGGAGATTTTCAATAATTATATTATATTTTAGTTTGTTAAAAAAAATACAGAGAATTAATGTTTGTCATTTATGCTTATAATCATTTTTTTTTTTACTCCAAACGCGTACAAAAGAATGATTTATGCTTTTGATAGAAAACAACTATATAGGACTTCTATCCCTAAAAAATAAAACTATATAGGACCTCTATAAAATACTACATGGATAAAAAAATTAGTAAAAAAAAAAAACTATATGGATAAAAATATGTTATTCCAATATTTGTCGTTTGTTTTATGAACTTGTTTTGAATGAACTTGGAGATTACTTCATCCACATCTATATAAATTATATTGATTTTGCAATTAAATATGTTAGAAATATTTGTATTTTTTTAATGGGAAATGTTAACCGGTGCCCCCGAGGCACTGGTTAAGGATACTAAAAAGGGAAATTATATAGTAATTATTGCATTGAAAACTGTGTAATTAATCCATAAATAAGTCAACAAAATTTCCTTTTATGGTAATAAATTCCTTTTTTTGTATGCTTAACTAGTGCCCCGGGGGCACCGGTTAGCATGACCCTTTTTTAATTACAGGGACACTAGTAGTAAATTTATAATGATCTTAGAGAAAATTTGAACTCTATACTAATTTTACAATGCTAATTAGCTAACATCTCAAATAGGAATATTTATACTATTTTGTAAGCAATGATGATGAATTAATTGCACTTAAGATTAAAATAAAGTTGTACCATATCTTAGTATATATTGTTGAATAAAATTTTGGGTACTTTGGATACTCCCTCTGGTTTTAACTACAAGAAAACTTACTGAATTTTTTTGTATCATTTATATAAAAAAAAAATTACAATTTTAAGATATATCTATTTCTTACATGACCTTTTGTACCCTCATTTAAAATGTCTATTCCTTTATGGAAAATACTAACAAGTTCGCAATGTCATTGTTCACACAATAAAAGTGGTAACTTTGTATAAAAACTGTGTAATTATTACTCACACAGTTTCAAATTAGACGTTCTTTTTTTTTTTGATTTCGTATCGGTTTCTGACTCACTAAAGGTGGACGACTAATCCAGCTCGTGCATAGAGGCATGCGCGCTGGCCAAGCGTTGTTCCCCCTGAGAATCGAACCCAGTATTTCCCAGATAAATTAGACGTTCTTTTTAGCTTTACACGTTTATTAAAGAAATAATTAATAGACTTAAATGCAATTTTAGACATTATCCCCCTATTTTAATGTTTTTAAACTTTTAGTCCTCCTGTTTTTTAAATTAAACCCGACTCTCTATTTAAAAAGTCAACACAATTGTTTAGTCCTCTCCATTTTGATGATGTAGCATCATTAATAGTGATGGGACATGTTTCTACTTTTTTAAGAAATAGTGATGTGACATGTTGACTTGGTGAAAAATTAAATCCACATAAAGATTTTAATTAAATATGTACACAATTAAATTTTATAAGCCTAAAATTTAATTAAAATTCTTCATTTTTTTACTTCTATAAAAAAGTCTTTTAATTAAAACAATTAATAGCTAAAAATTTCTTGATCCCCACATTCATCATCCATGATCGTCAATAATTGAGGAGTTTTTTTTTTTTTTTTGAAAGAGTCAATAATTGAGAAACTTTTTTTTGACGAACAATAATTGAGGAACTTAGAAACTTATAAGTCCTCCAACTTCATTTGTGTTAAGTTAAAAAACAATTAAAAGTTACAATTTAGAAACCTAAAAAAGAAAGATTAGATCATGAAACAAATCTCGTTTATTTTTTGTCATCTTCGTTTTGCTTACCCTTCTCCCCGTAGCCTCCACCTCCGATGAACCCAGATTAACCATCAGATGCCCATATTCGTAAATTTGGATTCTAAAACAATCATAAATCCTTAATTCCCAATTTTTTGAATTAAAAAAAACAAAGATGAAGTTTTTAATTCGTAATAGACAGTTGCAGAGCCAAGAATTTTATCGAGTCTGAGCAAAATTTTGATCGCAAATTCACATGTGATATAATATATAAGTAGTTATAAATCGAAATAAAAGAGTCTCGTCATTTTGTCGATAAAAGTACAACTTGAAATAAGAGAGATGAAACATAACCTGTAAATAGTGTGTTAAATAAAATAAGGAGGTAAATGCCCTTTTAAAGGCCTCTTTGCGGTGAATGTTCGAATAATATCAACATCATCAAGTGACTTGAATATCTCCCACTCAGTGTAACATATCATCAAGTCATTGAACCACACATCGTTGATATTGTTGGTAACAATTATTTCTCACAGACTTATAAAATTATTTTACTAGTTTATTGAGAGGGCTTGATAACTGATGGACTTCTAACTTTTGTTGATGTTGGTAATAGCTTTGATGCACCTGCTATTGTTGAAGATTCACAAATTATAGTTAAAATCTGATTTATTATGCCATGTTGTACAAGTGATTGTAAGTTTTTTAAGGTATAAAGTGATTGTAGGTTGTAACTTGATATTACGTCATTTTGTCTAATAAGCTATTATGAATAGTAATTCAAACTTTGTTTTGATTTATGTGAGTATTGAGTATTTCTACGAGTATTGAGTATTGGTTTGGGTGAATGGTATAATAGTTCATAGTTAGGGAAAATTATTCTAGTTAAGTCACTTCAAAAATTTATTCTAAAAATTGATTATAGTAATCAATTTCAAATTCCAATGATATTGATTATAAAATTTTATCATATTTCTCTCCGGTGCCAATTTATGTGGGCTAATTTAGTTTCTTAAAAAAAAAATCTTTTATCATATTGATTAAACTAATTTTAGTTGTAATTTTAAGAATTATTCATTTTTAGAATTTATAATAGAATAGAAAATATAAAAAATAAAATAAAACAATGATAAGTTTTAGTGACAGCCGCAATCGTAGGTAGAAGTCCGTAATGTTTTTAAAATGGTCTCCTTAGAATTACCTATGTTTCTTCCGAAGGTAAATGTGGAAAACATGCAGTGACAACCATTTGACAATGACAGATGGATTTAGCTACGGAAATTTTCCCTATAGTGACGGATTTTGATTGTCACTATAAGTCAAATTTCTTGTAAATTTACAAAGAAAGCATGGGTTGAGCTCGGGCGTGTGCCCAAACTTGCCAGGCGGTAAATCCGCCCATGGTAATAGATTTTATCGTGTTTGATGAAACTTTTGAATATTCTTATTTCTTACTTATAGAAGAAGAAAACGACGAATATTCCCTAAAAAAACGACGAATACTGTTAATTATGTGCATTGAGCTATCATTGTTTCGAGTTGATTCTCACCCATTTATAAAGGATGGTGTTCGAATTCAGAGAGAGGGAAGAGTGTAAGGTGTGGGATTACAGAAAGGAAGAAGATCATAGGGAAAGGAGATCAAAGAGTGCAAGGTGATTAGAGGGAGGTTGTTGTGATTGGTCTGGATCTTTTGACATTTAAATTATGAGTTTCAATGCATTTTTTCTGATCCAAGAGCTTAGGTGTTAATGATGATGACGACGATGCTATGGTGGTAATAAATATGGATGTTGGTGTTGATGATGATTAAGGGTGTTTATGTCCAATCCAATGCAACCGCAATAACCGAACCGAAAAACCAAAAACAAAACATAAAACCGCAATTTTAAATGGATTGGATTGGTTTTTGGTTCTCTTTGTATAAACCGATCCAATCCAATCCAATCCAAACCGAAATATATACTTGTATATATTATTATATGAAATTTTTATAAATGTTTCCATCATTAACAATTTTCTAGACTTGTTCTTTAATAATGTTGATTTTTTTCTTTCTTTTAAGAAATATTATTAATTTATGATTTGTAACTATTTTACTTAACGTCTTAACCTACTATTTTATTTGCTTTAATTTATGAATGACATATGTTTTCTTTTTGTTTTAGTTTATTTGAAATATTTATTATATAAACAAACTAAAATAATTATATTAATTATAACAACTACGACATGGAAATTATTTTATCCAACTCACCTCTGACAACACAAAGCCATATCATTGATAAGTGTGTCACATCACTTATCGAGGAGGGGGACTAGAAAAATTAGTTGACTTTCTAAATAGATGCATCAAAATGTTTGTTTTGAAAATAGGGAGATTAAAAGTTAAAAAATATGAAAATAGAGGGATCAAAACTGCATTTAAGCCTAATTAATAATATTAATTTTAAAATATATTTCATTTACTAAAATACCCTTATCAATTATAGTTAGTGCAATAGTTTTATGATTGAAAGGTTATAAATAAGTGTATATGTTAGTGAAAAGAATAATAAATATTGTATTGATATTATAGAAGAGACAGATAATTTGAGACAACAAAAAAAGTAAATAAAACATCTAATTTGAGATGGAGGGAATAGTTTTTCATGTATTGACTTATATTCTTGAAACAACTTTTTTTATTTTATTTTTTATTATGGATTTCTTATACAATAACTTTAAACACCGGTAAGCGTGTTTCTTTTTTTTTTCCTCTCTTCTAAGAGGGTATATTTAATTATCAATTTTTTTTCGTAAACCAGATATCATTCGCGCATAACTGTGAAGACTAATCTCTCGAGTCTTGTGACACTCAAATTGATGGCAAACTCTCTCTAAAAGTTTTTAACGTTACTGCATGCCCAAAATTAAATTCGAACTCAAAACATTGATTAAGTTGGAAGAGACTATCACCATTTTATCTAAACGTTGTTGGATGGTTCTCACAATTTTCAATGAATCTATATTTGACTATATTAATAGATCTACCTAATGTATCACAATTTCCAATGCAAGTGGGTTTTATTTTTGTTTTTCTTACAACGAGACAAATGAAATGCAGTACATGATAAAATTCATATTTATATTTTCTCTTTATAACAAAAGTCAAATGTGTTTGTTATAAAAGTTAAAACAATTTATTACCCCTTCAATCTACTTTGAGCATATTGTTTTACTTTTTTTTAGTTGTGGTCGGTGTTTGAACCTCAGTCTTGCATATATTAATTATGCATTGTCCCTACCAACTGAGTTAAACTCACAAGGACAACATATTGTTTTACTAATATATAAAGAGAAATATTTGTAAATGGAATGTTGTTCGATTTATCTTAACGAATATTTTTAAAATATCAACTATTTATAATATTTGCTAATAAATAACTAAACATATCGATGATCAAAGTTGTGCATTAATGTATGCAAAGTTTAAACCGTGACAATTATTTTAGGATAAAGGAAGTAGTATCAAATAAATTAAATAATTGAATCATAGCTCATAACCAGAGATGCTCGTGATCAGCTTTTTGTTCGATACAATTCAAAACACCTGGTTTCACTATCTACTAACTATTTATAAAAATTTATGTTAGATGATTTTCCAATTTTGCCATCCTAAGGGACATTTTGGTAATCTAATAATGTTTGAAGTTTGTTGGTTGCCGCCTCATTACCACATGGGCTATATATTTCTGCATCTACGACTTTCTTCTCTCCCAAACCTCACGTACAGAACAAAACAAAGAAAAGGAAAGAAACTATTTCAACTCCTTGCTTCCTCTTGCATGTGGCTTCAATTCTTCTCAAGTCATTTATTCAATCTTTCAATTAGATGAGTTTCTTCTTAAACTTTTCAATTTAAACCTAGGATTTGGTTTTGGAAATGAGAAATAGATGTTGGGATTGGATTTTAAAGATTCTTATGAGTGATGGAATGGAGAGGAGTTGTGAGCTGAGATTTCAAATTTTAGACTTGTTATTAGCAATTGCATGCGTAGAAATAATGATGGGTATGATTAATATTGCTATGTTTATAAGTTTAAATTTAGCAGAGTTGACGTTCTCTAATTGAGTAATTGAATGATGATTTTAGGAATCCCAATAGATTTAATGATTAAACTATGTGTATTACCTTTGAATATTATCATTGATTGTAAATTGATGATTAAACTGAATTGGGCTCTTTGGGGACTATTTTTGGATGAATTTTGACATGTTTCATGCACGACAATTGGGTCAAATCTGCAGAATTGTAGATGACCTTGTTGCTTGATGACATCTCGTCATTACATAATTTTTATTGTAAAATCATGGTATTTGGAGTTCACAAGCAAGCTTAAACAGCAAGAAAAGCAAGAAAATCTGAAGAAAGAGAAGAAAGTGAAATCGTGACACGGTTGTTGAGAAACGTATCACGATTTGGAACCCTTGAAAAAAAGCATCCGACATTGAGCAAAACGTGTCACGATGGCTATTTCGTGACACGATCTCAGAAACCCTAATTTGGGAAGTTTGTTACACAAGGCAGAATCGTGACACGATTGGGCGAATTTTTGTGCCTATTTATTTTGAAGTCTATTCTGAAAACAAGGGTTATGATTTGGAGAGAATAAAGTGCGATTTTGGGACTAGAAGACTGTTTAGAGGGCGATTTCTTCAACCTTTTATCAGTTCATGTATGTTTTGATTTCCTATATTGATTATGCTATTTGTAAACTCAATTATGAGTAGCTAAATCTCTTAGAGATTAGGTCTGAGATGATTTTGATGTAACCCTAATTGAACCATGTTGCCGTGAAACTCTATTATTATGATTATCTATCTAGTTTATTAAATTCAATTGTTCTTAATGCTTTTTATATCCTGATCAAATATAAACATGTTTTAGTGAGAATGAATGACTACTGACCATAGCTTTCAACTTAGACCTAATTGAATTGTTCAAATAAACAAGCTTAATCTAGGAATGGATAATCATTTATTTGTGATATTAGGTTAACGTTCTTAAAACATTCAAAGAATATTAGCTCACCTAAGAAATTAGGGACTGTAATCTGAGAAGAGGGTCCTAAGTCAAGAGATTGATTATGGCTATTTTAGTTAACTATCATAAAACTAGAGAAGTAATCATAAGAAATAGATGCAATGTACCAATTAAGGGAATTTAGATGATTCGAAAGACCTAGTCTTATCTCTCTCATATTTTCCAATCAAATCTTTATTTTCTGCTATTTAAATTTTATGCAATCAAACCAAATCTATTGCCTAGGGCAAACAAACTAACCTTTACACATCCTATTTAATAACGCTATTGTTTTATTGAAGTTAACATGATCCCTGTGGAAACAAACTTTTAATTGATTACTTCGATAGTTTTTAGTACACTTGCTAAATATCTATCATTGTTCGAGGGAATTCGCTTCTGCCGCTCTGGATTTACAATCAGAAGGTAAGTAACTTGAAATCCCCAAATTTATGTCATCGCAATCACTTCAAATCGTTTTTTGATTTTTGAAAACTGGATTTTGTCGTTGATACAACGAAAACGCGTGTTGAAGAAGATGTTGGAACAAAATGTGTTTAACATTACCCTTTGAGTTTTGATGATAACAAGGTATTAAAAGTGTCAATTGGGTATGCTAATATTTGTTCAAGTGTGCAGGACCATAGACAAATTTTTTCAATGCTTTGAATTAAGTAAAGGTTCTGGAAGAACAAATGAGAGCAATGGAATCAACGAGAAGGAAGCTTGTGCTGCAAGAAAGAGGTTCTAAAGACAAGTGGTTCTAAAGAAGCTGACGTCATCAGAAGCACCTCTTCAGAAGCAGTTCACCAGAAGCTAACGTCATTAGAGGTTCTGAAGACCATCAGAAGCTAAAAGACTGAAACTTTTCAGATGTTGTTCAATTGATGATTTAATCACGCCTATCATCAGAGAAGACTAGAAACATGAAGCAAGGGCTAATTCAAAAGGATTTGAAGGCTTTGGATGCTTATTCTTTGGAGAGCGTTGGAAAAGGACATTTGTACGAAGTGTACAACCACTATCTCCACTACTTTGTTTTTATGTCTGCTAGTACAAGAACAACAGCTGTGTCTACAACGGTGTTCCTCCAGATTTGAAATGGATTTGAAATTGCTCCTTCATAGGACAATAACCAAATCAGACAACAGATCATTGGTGATTTAATCAAGCTTCAAACGACTCTTTTTTGATGTGCTGGCAATTTCCAACGTATCTTTCACACCTTTATATAAAGGAGTGAAGACCAGCTGTTTGGAAACTCAAGACTCATATAACAATTTACAAGTGCAAAAACTCTGCTGAAATTGTTTCACATCAAAGTTCACTTAGAATTTCTTAACAACTTCCATATCTTTGAAATTCTAGAGTCTTAAAGAGTCTGTATCTGATTTGTATTGTGAACACCACTGATTGTATATCAAATGTTCAACCTCAAACAAATTTCTTTGTAATTCTGTTTGAATAGAAGTCTCTTGCAGTTGTGCTTGAGCATAGAAGTCTCTTGCAGTTGTGCTTGAACATATGAAGTCTCTTGATTAAGTTCTTGAGCATATGAAATCTCTTGCAGTTGTGCTTGAGTAGTTTGAAGTCTCTTGCTAGGTTTAGCAGTGAGCAATTGTAATCAGATATTACATTTTAGTGAACTCTCCTTGGAAGTGCAAGAGGGACATGACTACTTCCGGTTTGTGGAAGGAACCTGTATAATTGCTTTGTGTCTTCTCTCTCTCTCTCTCTCTCTCTCTCTCTCTCTCTCTCTCTCTGTTTTATCCGCTGCATTTAGTTTCTGAAAATCACTTCAGAAGCTGAGTTCTATCTGCTTCTAAACAGTGACTTAAGTAGGAGAAAACGAAAAAAGAAAAAGCTAACACAATTCAACCCCCTCCCCCCTCTTGTGTTTTTCTCACCTTCAGAAGATGCAGCGAAAACAAGCTTCTCAAAACACTTTATGAGAATTGTTTGAGGTTAAGTCTCTGAAAATTACTATTTTTTGTTACTTTTATTAATTAATCTTATTTTTTTTAAATCATTCATGATTTTAATAGATGATTTCTTTTTTACCTTTTTTGATTTATTTCATTGCCTGTATTGGGTTTTGAGTTTTTATTCTAAAGACCCTTTTCCTCTTATCCGTGTTAGACATGTTTTTCTCTCTAAATCAGGTGGGCTTTGAGGTGATTGAAGCATTTGCTAAGTTACCAGAGTGATTCTTACCAAACCTACAACTTTCTGGTATAATTTTTAGTTCAAATACTCTCTGTTTTGACCTTTTTAATTTTGTACATTCAAGGCTGATGAGTTGTTTAATCTATAAGGTGTTTGTATACATAATGAAAGAAGCAATGAGCTATTCAACAACTTTGAAATGTATTTTCGTATGCATAATGGATGTAGCAGTATTGAGACTTATTTCCCACCACATTTAGAATATTAACCTATATCATATCATGTGCTAAATTCATTGGCTTTTCACAAGTTACTTCAAATTTTAGATATTTTGTTATAAAGGAATAATCATTTATATTGTATCATATTAGATTAAATGATCAATTGATTTCTTTTTCTATTTTATTTACTACATTACATTCTGCTTTAAGAATCTAACATAGGAGGATGGAATGGAACATTTTGATTGCCTTTTTTTTCCAGGGTATCGTGACAAAGGAGGATGGAATGGATTCAATAGCTCATTGATTTCTTTCTTCTACAATATAGATACAACATGAACCTTGACTCTTATAGGGTAGTTTGATAAAATATTTATGGCATGGAGCCAAAAACATTTTATAACCACTATATTTATTATAATGCATTGTCACACTTATATCATGTAGTCTGGAGACCACTATACTTGATGAAATATTCATAGTGCTCTTAATAAATTGGTTTTTTTAATAATTTCTATGTTTTGAGAAAATTGGCTGTCATGTTTTTACTTCTCTTTTAACTCTTCTTTTTCTATTCTATCATAGAAAATGTTAAATACTTGTGGTTAATATTGTTTTGTTCGATTCCATATTTCTCTAAACCTTCATTGAAGTACTTGCTTCAATGTTGATTTGCTTTTTTAAAAAGGGACAAATTGAAGTGTATTGTTTTGGGTAAGTAAACTCATAAAAACAATTAGAGGGATATGCTACTCTCATTAACTTGGTGGCATTTGGAATATGTTTGATTTGGTCAAATAAATTTAACAACACATGCTATGCCCATGTTTGATTAGTTTACGGTTTTTTTTCTCATTAAGCCAGTGTAAATTATAAATCTTTTCATGTACAATCTGCATTTATTATAGATTTTTTTTTAAGATGGAAATCTTTGTGATATGTAATATGCATCTCTTTACATTATTTTTGGATCAAAATTAAGGTTTGGGACATAGTACAATTGCATAATTTCATCTATGTTTTGCGCCTATCTAATGATCTCATTACAGATGACAAATGACAGAGATGACACTAAGAATTTGCTGAGTTAATAGTTTAAGGGGATTGATCTGCATATTTCTGAAGTTAGGCAATTGTGCGTAGTTTCTATCTACAGTTACATTGTTCGTTCATAAATTTACTGAACTCATAATGAGTCTGACCATGTTGCACTTATTCATGTTTGAACATAATCTTGTGAAGAAAGATGGCTTATACTAAAATTTAAGTCTATATATTATCTTTTACCAACAAAATTTCTAAGAACAATCAATGGGAATCCTTAGCATGACATTACTTTCATCAAGAGATTTTTTCTTTGGTTTTGGGTTCAGCAGTTTAGTTCACACATCTAATTTGTTTAACTCTGCACTAATTTTACTAACTTTCTCTGAATTTGGTTCACACATCTCTGACATTATGTTAAACTTTGAGAAATGAGAATGAAAGATGATATCCTTTCATTCAATCATATAGTGTCTCTCTCTAGCAAAAGTATATTTACAGTATTAAAGCAATTTTGATAGCAGCAATAGTAAATGTATAAAAAGGTTGCAATTAAGTTGCTGTATAGGTTATGATAGGAAATTAGTTGATTTTTCTTACCCTTTTTATGTGAATGGGATGTCACAGTACGCTCTTTGATACATTTTTTTATGGTTGGTTTATTTCTTAACAGTGTCACTGAAACATATTCAAACTTGAGAAGCATATGTGTGTACAACTTGATAAAATAGGATTCGATATTATTCATCAATCAATTCCCTAATAAAGACATGAAAAACTTGATAAATGGTTTTTGAGACTTGATTCCTGTGGATTTGGTAACGTCCCTTTAAGCTATTATGGTATGCTGCAGGCAAGAAGGTTTCTACAGGGTTATGGTTGTGAGGGATATAAAATGAGAGAAAAAAATGGTTGTGTAGTAACCTGTTGGCAGGACAGATCTTTGTTTTCAACAACAGTGTGGAGAGCTAGGAAGAAATTAAGACTAATTTGCAAACAAGAAGGGAATATTAGAAAGAATAAAAATATGATATGAAGTGAAGAAATAATGGGCAGAGTTTTGAGGGTTTTAATTTTTCTTTTTGTTTTTCTTTGTTTGAATGAAAGAGTTTACCAATATGGTAATGAGTATTCATTTCATCATTGTCAATTTAAAGATACTTTTATTTTCCTACTTGACTGCTACTCATTTTGTTCTTCATGAACTCCAATACTCTAACATGTATGGTACTTGAATTTTCTTCTAGGACAATGAAATTGGCCAAAGCATACTGTGGGGAGCCTGAGAAAGAGTTGATATCAAATCCGTTAAACCTTTCATCTACATTGGAGAAACTTTATGCATGGGAAAAGAAATTATACAAGGAAGTTAAGGTGTGAATATGATGCTTTGAAATTATACAAGAAATTATACTGAGGGATGAAGAATTACAGCCTCAGCTTGCAGCATTAATTAATGGGTATCAAATTGCTTAACTTATTCACTAATATGTTAATATTCATCTCCTGTTAGTAGAAATTGCTCAGGTAAGGGGCCATTTTTTTAATACCATGCCATACAGTGCAATCTGTTTGACAAGATCTCTTCTCCCGTCTAAAAGGATTAAACTGAAATGGGTATTGATGTGTTAATGTTTTTAAATTTCACAAGAGCCACCAAATTCAAAGTTTCACATTATTGATAGCGTTGATTTCAAGTCTTTGAATTTTGATGAGAGTTAGCAATAGTTTGATCCTCCGAAAATGCTTTAATAGACAGTTTTGTCCCTCCAAAGTTCAATTGGTTCATTAATGTCACTCTTTCAATTTTAGGTGAGTAAAATTTTTAATATCATCGGGCAACATAGTTAATGTGTCAGTCCAATATATTTTAATGTTTTTCTCCCAACAAGTTTTGCTCACTCTCAACCAAACTTCTGAAAATACCTCTGCGTGAGTTAACTCACGCATGTGTTAAACCAACGTGACTTAACTTTCGCTGTGTGACTTAAGTCACACAGAAAAATCACATTAAACCCTAACGTGAGTTAACTCACGCTGGTTTTCTTTCACCCAGATTCCAATTTTTTTAGCATCATCAAGCTTTTTGATAGACCTTTCAGCCACTATGTTCACGTTTTCAAAATCGATAATTAAGTCATGATGTTGCAAATGTTTATGTTTTGTTAATTAATTTGTTCAAGTGTGAAGGATGCTTCTATTTCTTTACGTTGAAGACTAATCAAAAAATATTACTTGCTATTCTCTTCTTTTTCGTTTATAAGCATGTGAATTTGACAGTTTAATGTTTTAGTAGCGACTCAAGTTCAAATACTAATAAGTTTAGCAATAAACAATTTTTCTTAAATATAACTCATTCAAACATATAACAAAGAATTTCAAAAATGCAATATTCAACCCGTGCGAAACACGGATTTTTAACTAGTTGTTTTTGGAAAATTTTACCATATGCCCTAACAATTATACCTACCACTATAACTCCCCCATTCATCTCTAGTCGTGGGGAGTTTAAGAAGACCAATTTTAATCCTTTTCAAAATCACATGTTGTCACGGGTTGACCATGTCAAGATAAACCCACCTAGAAAATTTGATTAAAATCGAAAAATGGATGAGACCAAAACAAAACCAATTTCTAAGCCTTAGATATATACCATTCTCTCAAAAAAAAAAAAAAAAAAAAGAAGCCTTAGATATAGACCATGACATTTTTGAAAATAAAAGTATATTGTATACATTTTGACATGAGAACAGTAATAACATATATAAAAAAAATAAAGTCCTATTAAGAAACCTAGTCTGGCTGAGATATTTCCTGTTGTTCATGCTGAGGATATTGCTTCACATCTAGCCGTAGTAAAAACGGGTAATAAGCGGAACCACAATATATATAATTATCAACTTTGATCCCACTTGAAATCAATGATAATTGGAGATCATAATAGTGATCTGTCACCTTTCCTGCCAAATCCACAACTATAACTCCTCCATTTATCTCTAGTTTTGGCCTTCTAAAATGCTTTGTAACCATTGCTGCAGTTTTTCGAAGGAAAGGATATCTAAGCAATAATTTCCATTGAGAAGTTATTGACTGCCATTAAAACACAACATTTATTAGAAATCAGCTTCATTTTGTATTGCAAAAACCAGAGTATATAATGGATTTATTTTGATTTTAGTTATGGTTGTTTCATTGTAGAAATCTTGCAATTTTACTAAACGACGGTGAAAACTTTGTACTGATAATACATTAACCTGAAAATCTTGCAGTGACCAAAATTTTGTGACCTAAATTATTAAGGGGCTAAAACGGAACATAAATGTAAATATTGACCAAAATTGTAATTAACCTAAAGTTTTTTACTAAAATTTCCACTGTTAGCTTAACTGGTATCTGGTATTCCAAGTGTAGTAAACAAATTATAATATTTTTTTAGGTCTTCCTTTCCCATCAAATTTCTCCATAGTCAAAAACTATGATTGAACTCTTGACCATTTTTCTAAAAAATTCAAATTTTTTACCACTTCGATTCAGCAATTATAGACAAAAAATAATTTAGACTAGTCAATAAATTATAAGACTAAGTGAACATTTAAAGTTAATTAAGAATTATGTTACCAGGGCCGTTCCAATAAAATACTGCCCTTTCCCAACATAATGAATATTATCTGGCATGCCGGGTAGGTCAGGACTAAATTCGCCTATTCTTCCTTTTTTAGGACCTTGTAGGTAATATTTTCTGCACCTACTCCTGTAAAATTTTCATAAATAAGTTTAATTCCGATAAAAAAAAAGATTCATTATTTAAACAAGGGAAAATTCTATGGTCCTGGACCAACAGTTGAAAATTATTCAAAACACTAACAATGACAATTTATGGTTGAGACTAAATTCAAGGATTTTGTATAATACATAAGGATTACTTATTACATATAATTAAACAATAATACTAACAAGTATTATAATGGTACAAGTTAAGACAACTAATATAATGTTATTATTTTAAAAAGTGTGTATTCAACTCTTTTTTCTTTAAATTTAAAAAAGTTATTTTTAAAAAAGTTTTTTTTTTTAATAATTTTCTTTAACTAATATCTTAAGGGTACTCGATAGCATGATTGTTGACAAAAAAAAATTGGAGAGTGGGTGCAACTAAATTGTTATTACTTACATAACAGTTTCACAGTAGACAACAAATTTTTGATCAGGTGCAACTGCAACTCCATTAGCAAAGTAGAGGTTACGGGCAAGCAATGTAACCTTTTTTATTGCTGGATTATAGCTCATGAATCTACCATGAGGCTCACCTTCCAAGATATCGTTGTAGAAATCATTCAAATTGTATTTGTATGTAGCGTCTGTGAAATAAATTGTACCATCTTCACCTACATCAACCCCATCTGTTAACTTGAATTTTAATCCATCATGTTCATTTGCCAGAATTTCAACTTTCGGTTCCTTCCCTTCTTTTTGTGTCACTCTCAATAGTCCCTATATCATTATTACAATTATTATTGTGCACAATGATCAAATAAGTTAACTCCAATAATTAAATAATTTATGAGATTTATTTTGGTACAACTAAAAATCTTTTACTATCTCAAAATCACAATCAATCATAGACGTAATTCGAACGTATTTACAATAAAATCTATTTTTTTAATAATCTAATGATTACAATTCATTGACAATGTAAATTATAATCATTAAAGTATTCGAAACGATTAATTTTATTGTAAATACTTTAGGGTTTTGCGTATGATTCATTGTAATTTTGGGCTAGTGTAAAATATTTTTAGTTGTATCAAACGTACTTGTACCAAAGAATTTTTCAAATGAATAGATATAAATTTTTTACAAGATACTCAATGATTAAATAAAATGTCCAGTACATACCAAAATTACTCTAGTACATTCCTTAAAAAAAAAATAAACATTACTATAGTACATGCTATGCATATTCACCTTTTATACACTATATATACATGCTAAAATGTGCGTACAATAACTAAGATAAAAAATAGAAATTTTATAAAAAAATTTAAACATGTTTTAACTCTAAAGTAAAGGCTGAATTGCAATATTGGTCACACTATTTGGCAGAATTGATTCATCTATTTTAAAATCTAACAGTTTTGGTCCCTAAACATTAATGATGTAACATATTTTAAATGATACTGTCTCTGCCCCATATTATAAGCAAAAAAAAAATATCACACTTATTAAGAAAATTAAAACATAGTAGTTTGCAACATAGTTTCTTGTGTTATCTTGAAATAAGTTTTATAGAAAGATGTAAAAACAATTTTCATTGGTTATTGGTTATTGAAAAAATGAAAGAGAGAGCAAATTGAATGCACTTTGCATTTAATTTTCCTTTGGAAAAGATAATTTATTGAAACAATGTAATTAAATATGATAAAAGTTGGTCTTTTTTGCTTATAATTTAAGACAAAGATAATATATGATCTAATGATGAGAAAAGGTCAATGTCGATGAAATTGTAAGAAAAATCATTTAAAACATGTCATATTACTATATTTTAGATCAAATATTTGATGGAGATTAAAATTATCAAATTTTAAAATAAGAGGACCAATTTCGTAAAATAATAAAAATAAATGGACCAAAATTGTTATTAAACTTAAAATAAAATATTTTCTCTTTCACTATATTTTTGTAAAAATAATCTAAAGACTCTATTTACATAGATCCATTCTAGGGCATACCAAGTCAGCGTCCGCAACTATGAGTCCACCGGTTTTCTCCAAAGCAAGTCCAAGTGGTCTTCCACCGGTATGAACCCAATTTTCAACCACTGAGTCAGCCACCGATTCATTCACAGTAATTCGTTTGATCCATCCATCTTCACAACCCGTATATATAAGACGCCTCCTCTTATCATACGCTAAGTCTTCAGGTCCATCTACCCTACCCTCCACCACGACTTCAGAACCAACCCACATGCGCGGGTTGACAGCTGGAGCCGTGGAGGTTCGCCAGAGTAACTCCCTGTCTGGAAAGTGAACCAGTTCAAACTGTCCGAGTTTGTAGAGAATAGCAACTAATGCCACCGAAAAAGCTATGATTAATAAGATTGTTGTTGTTGAAAGACATGATCTTGATTGTTTTGTTTGAAGTGGTGGAGAAGAAACACTGCTTGATTCGGACATTGTTGGTTTTGCCAATTTGAGGGACACTAATTGGAATGAGAAGAAAGAATATATAACCGATGTATTTAAATTTAATTATTCAGTCCAATAGTTCATAGAACACGTGCATGGGAGCATATGTCATAATAATTTTGGATAAGCAGGGTGTGTCCCATATGCAATGTTGAAATTATTTATTAAAATTAAATTAAGTACGACTTGAATATATTTTTCGTAAAACATGTATAATTAGTATTTTTAGGCATATAGAATTTAACTTTTGTGAAAGGAAGTAATTTATAATTTAACTAAACTTACATGTTTTATGTAAATTAGACTTTTTTAAATGTGAATTAGATTTCTTGACATTTACCTTAATATCGGGGGTAATGGACTTGATTTTTTTTTTGTTACACTTGATTTAAATGTGGACCTTATTACGAAAAATATAGGTTATTTTCACGAACTATATATAATTAGTTATTCCTAACTTATAAAAAAGGTTTGGGTAACTTGAGCTCTTCGGGCTCACTATGGTTGGAGCATACATCAACGCTAAAATAGCATTTATAGGGGTACTTATCAGTGGCGGAGTCATAAATTTTATCGAGTCTGGGCGAAATTTTGACCGTAAATTCATATGCGACATAATATATAAATAGTCATAAATCGAAATAAAAGAGATTCGTCGAATTAAAAGTTCCACAAATTAAATTTTTTACCGCAAATTCACATGTGACTTTAAATAGCTTTGGTATGCACCTGCTATTGTTGAAAATCCACAAATTATAAGTTAAAATCTGATTTATTATGCCATGTTGTAGAAATGTTTGTAAATTTTTTTAGGTATGAAGTGAGTGTAATTTGTAACGTGATATTATGTCATTTTGTCTAATAAGCTATTATGAATAGTGATTCAAATTTTGTTATCATAAATTAAACGAGCAATGAAATATATATAGATTTTGATTTCTATGAGTATTGAGTATTTTTGTGAGTATTGAGTATTGGTTTGAGTGAATGGTATAATTGTTCATAATCAGGGAGAATTATTCTAGTTAAGTCACTTCAAGAATTTATTCTAAAAATTGATTATAGTAATCAATTTCAAATTTCAATGATATTGATTATAATATTTTATTATATTGATTAAACTAATTTTAGTGATAATTTTATAAATTATTCATTTTTAGAATTTATAGTAGGATAAAAAATATAAAAAATAAAATAAAACAATGATAAGTTTTAGTGACAGCCGCAACCGTAGGTAGAAGTCCATAATGTTTTTAAAATGGTATCCTTAGAATTACCTACGTTTTGTCTGTAGGTAAGGGTGGAGAACATATAATGACAACCATTTGGCAATGTCATACAGATTTAGCTACAGAAATATGTCATATAGTGACGGATTTTGGCTGTCACTATAAGTCAAATTTCTTGTAGCAATACAAAGAAATTATGGGTTGAGCCCGGGCATATGCCCAGGCTAGCTGGGTGGTAAATCTGCCTCTTATACTTATATATCATCCATTATACAGATCTTCACATCGACAATGAAAGATGAACACACGACTTTAAGTGTGAGTCAACTCCTTACTAACTAAGTTTGCCGTCATTGCCATTTTATAAAATTTATTATTTGTATGGAAGATATTGTTCTATATTTTAAACTATTTTTAAATATATCCTTAAAAAAAAACTATTTTTAAATATACTTTTTTACTAAAATGGTAAGGGTCAATATCTACCTTATAACAAGTTAGGAATGACCAATATCTATTCCAAGTTGAGGAGTGTTAAAGAATAAATATATCCTACCAAAACTACTAAAGCAATTGTACATTCAACTATAACTTAGTTTTCCATAAGCTTTTACTAGATTGTATTTTCATCAATGTTATTAACTAGCATAGACACCCATCTCAAGTATAGTCTAGGGAACAATGATGAAATTTAGGTAAGGCGGGTAATAGAAAGCTTCAAACATGTTTACCTCTATTGAGAAAGGATTTAGGTAAGGCGAGTAACATAAAGCTTCCAACATATTATTAACTACTAAGGATTTTGATGAGGGCCACAATGGAATGGAGGGAGGGCTTGCTTGCTGCCCATTTTAATGTTTATTTATTTTATTTTGTAATAAAAGTGTAAGGGACCAATTTTGGCCAAAAACAGTAAGTTTGAATTTCTAGTGTGTTTTATCCATTATAAAGCTTTCAAAAGTTTTAAATGGCGTGCTTGCTTCATTTTAGAAAGGAAATAATATGTTGAATCAAGTAGAGTGAAAGGAAATCAAGAACATTAATGGGAGGGAGAAAAATAGCACAAGATATGAAAGGAAAGGAGGAAGTGGCGCTGCCACACATTAAAGCACAATAAATTGTTTTCTTTCAGCCCACTCATTGAAGAAATCAATTGGAAACATTTTTAGCATCATGGGAGACGCCCCACCATCAATTGTGGCTGCACAATTTCATTCTAAATCAATTTGTAACCATTTTTGCATTTATTCAGCACTAGGCATTGATGTTAGACTAATGGCTGAATTCTAACAGTTTTCATGAGTTATTTTCTTTGATATTCCTTGTATTACAGCATGTGACCTCTTTCATATATATAAGGGGCGAAAATCA
>Ga0315913_1002941_pt1 | contig 20258 bp, 17 predicted proteins | sample MpolsnodulesMG_FD_207736 | JGI IMG/M metagenome (GOLD analysis project Ga0315913, IMG submission 207736) | Medicago polymorpha root nodule microbial communities from Los Angeles, California, United States - small nodules | ecosystem: Host-associated > Plants > Roots > Nodule | place: USA... | reverse complement strand
AACTTGGATAAGAAATTCTAAGTGACTTTTAGATGCAGAACAATATCAACAAAGTTTGGCACTTGTGAATTGTTGTATGAGTCTTGTTTTTGTGTGTGTCTGCATATCCAACTAGCAGGTCTTCACTCCTTTATATAGAGTTGTGAAAGATACGTTGGAAATTTCCAGCACATTAAAAGAGTCGTTTGAAACTTGATCAAAATCATCAATGATCTTTTGCCTGATATGGTTATTGTCCTATGAAGAATCAATTTCAAATGCATTCCTAGTTTGGAGGAACATTACTGCAGGCATAACTATTATTCTTGTCTTGATGTAGAGACATGAACAGAGTAATGGAGGAAGTGGTTGTACAGTTCGTACAATTGTCCTTTGTCAACGCTCTTGAGAGAACAAACATCCAATGCTTTCAAATTCTTTCACAACGACCGTTGCTTCACTCTTTCAGACTTCTGCAATGCTGAATAAGATTAAATCCATTGAACAACCTTTGAAGCTTTAAGTCTCTCATCATCTGATGATCTTCAGCTTTTGGTGATATTTCTTCTGATGAGATGCTTCTGATGACGTCATCACTTTAGGAGCACTTTTTTCAGATGCTTCAAGCTTTAATATGTTGATTCTTTTGCTCTCTTTTGTTCTTTCAGAACCTTATAAGATATCAAAAACTTTGCCTATGGTCATGTACACTTGAACAAATATTAGCATATCCAATTGACAATTTTTAATACCTTGTTATCATCAAAACTCTAAGGGAAATGGACGTTAAACACATTATGTTCCAACACATTGAGTAATAGCAAAAGTATATTAATAACAACACACCGATAGGGTATGATTGTCACCAATATAATGGTAATATATTTAACAAATTTTGCATAATTGTATCCATGATAGGTGAGATTACAATTATACAAATCAATTATGTTTATGCTCAAGAGAATATGAGAAAATAATATCATGCATAAACAATTATTCTTAATTTATTCAACTTTGGTCATATTCAAATAATAGAAAGACATGTTAAATATTTTAAATGGGCACATCATAAATATGACCTTAGAGTTCTGTTTATAATATTCTGGAAAAATGATTTCACTTTTATATAGGATATCATTGTTGCACAAAAAAAAAGAGGGAATAAATAAATTTCTTTATATGTGCAATAATATACGATAAGTCACAAGAGGATAAAATAATTAAATCACGACTTACCTTGTAGAGTGTGACATTCATCCTTATACTTATAGTCAATGTCTTTTGATGACTTAATGTGAATATCTTATAATATAGTCATCTCGAAATATTCATAAATACAGAATAAACAATTATTTATAAACATATGTGAGATTTTAAATATAAATCAATATGATTTATATAGGAATTTAGACATAAGGATGATATGTATTTTAAAATTGCCCCAATTCTTAATAAGTTGTTTTGATAATATTTAACAGATAAACAAAAAGGAGGCGTACAAATTTTAATTCATAATTAGAATTTTAACATAAAATGCAACAATGCATCATTCACTATAGATCCAAAATATTTAATTGCGACAAGAAACATAATTAGAGATTTAATAGTATTTTTAACGAAAAATTAAAGTAATAAATTACAGGTCTAGATTAGAACGTATAGTAGAAAGAATATTGTATATTAAAGAGAAATATGCCAAAATATAGACGGCATATATAATATACAATTCACTATACTCATTTTAAAAATAAAATATTATTAGGACCATTTAAATCAATTTATGACAAGAATCAAAGGCAAGTGTCCAAGTTTATATTTGTCGCCAAAAGAATGATCAATTTCCTTCCAAAAAAGAATGATCAACTAGAAAACTTTGGATCTTTATGCTAAGACAATATGAATATATTAAATTCAATATATGTTAGGTTATTTATAATGCCAAGATTATTTACAATCGTAAAATTTAAATCAATTATATTTGGCATTAGAATTAATAAAATTGAGCCTTCTATAAATTCACAATAGTAACATTTTAATTGATTAGATAGTTAGTGTTACAAATATAAGAGAGAATATTCAAAATAGTTTTGCCTCAAATATAGAGAACATATATGATTTAAAAGAGTGTATGACTCTCATATTAATCTACCTCATAATTAATATTTAGAGATTTCATCAAGTAATTTAAATTCCAAATTTTAAGGTACAGGAGAATTTAAATCAAATCTTCCAAGTATTTTGGGTACAGGAGAATTATAATTTTATCTTAAATAATATAATATTTACTTGTTAATTAGGGATATAAAATTTCTCGTAGACAAATCAATCTCAAATTTTAGAGAGTGGGTCAGATTTCTCATAAGTATTAAATAAGAGTAAAAAATATTCATAAAATTTTCACACAACAAAAATAAGAATATAATTTTTAGAGGCAAACAATAAAACTATTTATTTAAATTTTATATTAATAACAATATATGGATAGGATATAGTTACCATTAATATTAATGAATTAATTGCTATAGAACAAATTTTATTTACGCAATTAACATACATAACTTGTACAACTGCATCTGCGATAGGTAAAGTTACAGTTGTACAAATTGACAATATCTATGTTTGAAAGAATTTGACAAATTTATATCAAGCATAGACAGACCCTAAATGTATATTAATTACAGTAGTCCCTTTTTTTTTTTCTTCTAATAAATAAATGGAAGACATGCCAACATAAACAATTAACTAAGGCACTAGTTGGATTTGTACGTGACTGGTCAACACAAAACATGTGTGTTTGATGGTTACATGCACAGGTGCTCTCAAGAGGGAAAAAGAATATGAGCACGAGCCTAGTATTTTGTGTCAGGTTTCAAAGATAGTGCGTGTGTTACACGCGCCGGACGGTTACGTTCGTCCGGAGTATTGCGCGCTGTGATACACGTGACTGACCTTTTTTTTATTATTATTAATTTTTTCATTAATGCAAGTGAAAACGGGTCGAACCGACCGTAAATGACCCGTTGGGTCTCTCCAGTTACAAGGTGCACCAATCGGCAGAAAGCTAGTTACGGCAGATAATGATAAGCAATATTCTATGATAATTCATTGAAACTTGAATATGCCAAAAAATGAAAATTGCAATCAAGTAAAGAATACATGAATTAGAAGTTTTAACATTTAATTAATGCCAATTGAAAATTTTAGTCAAACGATTTTCATGCATATATAAATCCAATCAAGGAAAACAGTCATTGGTATAAACAAGGATCGCAGGAGTGTGATTATCTCATAAAACTAGCAATTGTATTTCATAATATTTAATTTACAGTATGCAATCGATATCTTAACAATCCTACCGTATACATGTATATATTAATAGGTAGCAACAATGATGTTCAATTGTGATAAAAGTGAGAATTTCAATTGAATTTTTTTCATCGATTACAATTATTCAAACAGTCATAGAACATATCTATTTGGCTCTGATATCAATTGAAAGATATTTAACCGAATACCAAAATCATAGATATGAAATATAGCATATTATTAAACAATATTAATGTTAACATCATAATTGTGTACCTTGAATAGTTGCAGAATCCATGTAGACTTGAAAGTGACATGAGAGAATTTGGTTTTGAGAGATGCTTCTGCCGCCTTACTGATGGAGTGTTCTTTGTTTTCAGTGTGGCTAAATATTTATATTTTAATAATTAATAATTAATTAAAGTAAATCCAAAATATTCAAATACAGTGTATCCAAAATATTTAATATTAATAATTAACATTAAATATTTATATCCAAAATAATTAACATTAAATATTTAATACTATATAATACATTTATATTTTAATAATTAATTAAAGTAAATCCAAAATATTCAACAATGAGATATAAAACACCCAACCAGACTCATGTTTATTTGCTAGATTTTATTTTAATACATGCAATAACTTGAAAAATGACGAGTATAATAAACGATAATATGTTTTATTTTACTTTTCGAAAAACTAATATATTTATCATAAAATACAAAGTTAGAGGCAAGGATCCTCTAGAGGAAGTAAAGTGTAAAGTAAGAATATAAAGATGTTATTTTAACAAACTCATGATTTGTTATATTCTATTTATAATATTTTTTTTAATTTATTAATTAATGGTTAATATTGTTGACTTTAAACTCCAAAGTGAGTAGCTTACATTAGAGAATAGAGAAGCTGAATTCAAAACACTTGGTGTTAATTTGATGTGTTCTTCTAGAGTATGAAATCTGATTCACGCGATGCAAATACATGACACCAAAATCAAATTATCTTTCTCCACACACCCTAGTCTAATATATGTACATGTCCCTCATAGATAACATGACACATAAAGTTGTGTCCAATTAGAATTAAGGAAGCATGGAATGAGAATATGAGATTATTTTTTCTTCAAAACATTTGGGGTGGAAGAAATAGTGGAAGCCATCAAAGTAATATATTGGTGACGGATTCTTGTTAGGAAAAGAGGGGGGCTTTGTACATATTTTGAGTGATATTTTATTACGCTTTCTATTTAATAAATTTTGATGTTAAAAAAATGAAAAAGGTTAGAATACAATATTTTAATTAGAAGTGACAATAATTTTTTCTTTAAAAAAAGTAAATCCTAAAATTAGCTTTGGACTCTCAACAAAAGTAAACTATCATTTCAACAAAATGGAGGTTCTACTAGGGTCAAATAAAATGTTACTTACTTCACGATCAAACTTCGCATTATTAGGGTCTCTTATCGTGGGAATCGGAAGGTTAACAACAAAAAGTTAAAAAATTGTGGTTCAACTTAACAGATGGGGGTGTTGATAGCACTCATCCCTTTAACAAATTGTTCAACCCATTTGTTGAACTTTTTAATAATGGCCCAATTCTTACAATTTAGTACAAGAAATTCAGAAAAACGGTCATACTGATATCAGTCTTGTCCTATCGCGTTGCGTTCCGACCACTCAGACTCAGCGTTGTAATTGTAAAACAATCTCAAATTCACCACCAACTAATAATCCCATGCACGCGCATACACTCTTTCACACCATTATACCTCATTATCAAACCAATAATTCATCCACATCACTACTATCTTATCATCACAGAAGCAGAAAAGAGACATCCACGTTGAACCCACAGAGCGCCGTCACAGATGATAATTCCCAAAACCTTTTATTAAAACTCACTCCTCCTAGGGTTTCGTGCATTCAATTCTTCATTTCTATTTTCACGTTCCTTTTCCGAGCTTCCATCTTCACCATTTTTCTCTGCAATTTCATCAAGGTAAACCAAAATCTCTCTCTCTTTTTCCGTTTTTTCTTTGAATTGTTCTTCTCTGAAGCTTACATTGCTGTTGCTGCGATTTTTATCAGTTGAAAATGACGAAAATCGATGTCTCATTTTTCCAATACACTGTTCGTTTTTGTTTTTGCGTTTTCTTGGTGATTTTAGTTGTTTATAAGCTGATTTAGTTTATTGTTATGTTTGATTAAGTGATTTTATTAGAAAATCCGTTTAAGTTAGATTTTTCACTGTTGAAAATGATGAAAATCGATGTTAATTTTTCAAATACAGTGTTTGTTTTTGGTTTTATGATTTGTTGTTGCATGTATTAGGAAATTTGTAGTTGGTGATTTTAGTTGTTTATAAGCTAAGTTAAGTTGATGTTGTGTTTGATTAAATGATTTTAGCAGAAAATCTGTTTAAGTTCCATTTTTCTCCATTGAAAATGGTGAAAATAGATGTTGATTTTTCAAATACAGTGTTTATTTTTGTTCTTGAGATTTGTTAAAAAATTGCATGTATTACAGAATTTGTAGTCGGTGATTTTAGTTGTTTATAAGCTAAGTTATTTTAGTTGTTCATTGTTATTTAATGTTCTTCATCAAATTGTATGCTACTTTATACATCTAACTGACATTTGTAATTTTACATAGAGTTTCAATGGACTACAGCTCTGAAGAAGAATCAGAGATCAGTGAGTCTGAGATCGAGGAATACTCTGAGAAACCATATGAAGAGTTAAGGGCCGGTAAATACAAAGTAAAGAACAATAATGGGACACTTAGGTGTCCGTATTGCTCGGGAAAGAAAAAGCAGGAATTCAAATATAAGGATCTGTTGCAGCATGCATCTGGAGTAGGCAAAGGTTCAGCAAATAGAAGCACTAAACAAAAGGCAAACCACCTGGCTCTGGCAAAGTATTTGAGGACTGACTTAGCAAATGAAGCAGACCAAGTACCTCGCCCGGCTTTGACCTTAGCTGTCGTCCAACCTGTCCAAGTTGAGAACTACGTTTGGCCGTGGACAGGTATACTTGTCAACATAAGCAAATCTCATGATTCTGGTGACTTGCAAAAGGAATTCGCCAAGTACAAACCGTTGGCTGTTCATACGTTCTTGATGGATGGTAACTCTGTGGCTGTTATAGATTTTAACAATGACTGGAATGGGTTTATGAATGCAAGTGAGCTTGAGAAATGGTTTGAGACTAAACGTCGTGGAAAAAAGGATTGGAATTCCATGGACTTGCAGGAGAGTTCAGAGATTTACGGTTGGGTTGCACGTGAAGACGATTATAATTGTGCAGGGTCGATTGGGGACTACCTTCGCAACAAAGGAAGGCTGAGGACAATTTCTGATATTGTTCAAGAAGCATCTCAAAGCAGAAATAGCATTGTTGAAAACCTGGCGAATGAGATTGATATTACTAATGAAAATCTCAACAAAATGCAGTATAGGTATAATGAGAAGACTATGTCCTTGAGTAGAATGCTGGAGGAGAAAGACAAACTTCACAATGCTTTTGTTGAAGGTTTGTATAATTTCTGTTATAATCTGATTTTGCCTTATTGTATAGAATAGGGGGAGGGAAAAAAACTTGCATTGGTTTTAATGCCGCAAAAATGTCTCATTTTTTTTCAGAGTCAAGGAGCATGCAGCGTAAAGCTCGTGATGAGGTACGAAGGATATTGGAAGAACAAGAGAAGTTGAGTAATGAGTTGGATGAAAAAATGCGGAAGCTTGATACCTGGAGCAGAGACCTTAATAAGCGTGAGGTACTAACTGATCAAGAGAGGCAGAAACTGGAAGAGGACAAGAAGAAGGTAATGTCTATTACATTTTTTGGCAATCAGTATATGCCCATTGTAAATATTTTTTACTGCTAATCTTACACTCTTATCTACCATTGTCCTTGCAAAAAATTTGATCTGTCTTTCTCTGAGGTCTCCTACTAATGTCCTTGGTTGATCTTGATTTGAATAACAATGTCCTTGGTTGCTCTTGATTTGAATAACAATGTCCTTGGTTGCTCTTGATTTGAATAAAAAAGTGCTTTATTTTGATCCTACTGTCTCTCTTTAAATGAATCCCAACTTTAATTGGCTTTCCACAGCCCGCTAATTGGTCCCAGAGTCTATATGCTAAAAGCTTTTGATTATTGTGAGGAAATATCAATGTAATATATATGGTTTTAGTTTAAATACCTCATTTATGTTGAAATTTTGTTATAAAGATTTGTATTTTCATATAGCATTTTATATATTAGTGCGTGGATTTTTTCATTTAAAAAAACAACTTTTAAAATCCATAAAAAAAAAAAAAAAAACAGATGTGCTTTCTGATATCCCACTTTCTAACCTTTACATGCTTAAGGAGCCTTAAGACTTTGAATCATCAGTTTTTACATGTGCTTTCACAAAATTCTAATAGTACTTCTTTGTCCTTCTAGAAAGACTCCAGGAATCAATCACTCCAATTGGCCTCAAAGGAGCAGAAGATAGCTGATGAGAATGTCTTCAGGCTTGTTGAAGAGCAAAAGGTTTGCCCTCTATCTACTCACTTGGTTATGAAAAGACAATACTACAGTAGCGTATGTTGTTTATAACTTATCAATGTTACCATCCATTGTGAATGTCTTTAACTGATGTGGATTTCCAAACTATCAGAGAGAAAAGGAGGAGGCCTTAAAAAAGATCCTTCAGTTGGAAAAGCAACTAGATGCTAAACAAAAATTGGAAATGGAAATTGAAGAACTAAGAGGGAAACTGCAAGTTATGAAACATCTTGGAGATCAAGATGATACTGCTATCAAGAAAAAAATGGAAGAGATGAATTCAGAGTTGGAAGACAAAATAGAAAGCTTGGAGGATATGGAGTCTATGAATTCAACCCTCATTGTCAAGGAGCGCCAAAGCAATGATGAACTACAGGAAGCTCGTAAAGAATTAATAGAAGTACGATCTCATTTACTTCCTTTCAATTATTTTTAATTTTATATAAAAAGAAATGTTTCACACTTGTTGCATCCTTTGAACCTTTATCTTCTTGTATTCTTAAAGATAACCAACTAACAAGGTGCATAGATTTCTTCATGCTATGCTGTAAAAGTACCTGCATGAAGATTATCTCCACCTCTCTTTAGGAAATAAGATTTTTGATATTTCATTGTTCTTCTGTGAATATATTGTGGAGACTAAAGTTGATACCCCTCTCATTTTTTTTAAATTTCTATTGTTTTAGGGGTTAAATGAAATGCTGACTGGTGCCAAAACTAATATTGGCACCAAGAGGATGGGAGACCTTGACCAGAAGGTTTTTGTGAATGCCTGCAAGAAAAGATTTTCTTCTGATGAAGCTGGGATAAAGGCTGTTGAGCTTTGCTCGTTATGGCAGGAAAATGTGAAGAACTCAGCTTGGCACCCTTTTAAAGTGGTCAGACAGAATGATAACCATGTGGTATGTACCATAAAGCCATGCTTTGTGTTTTTGGAGTAGCTAAGCCTCAATAGAGAAATAGTGTAATAATTAACACGGTAATATTGTTGTATTGACACAGTCAGTTATAGACGAGCAAGATGAGAAACTACAAAAGCTGAAGAAGGAATGGGGAGACGAGATATATTCAGCTGTTGTAACAGCCTTAAAAGAAGTTAACGAGTACAACCCAAGTGGTGGGTATACTGTTTGGGAGCTGTGGAACTTCAAAGAAAATAGGAAGGCAACACTGAAAGAAGTGATCACTTATATTGTGGATCATATGAAGCAACTTAAGCGCAAGAGAGGAGGATAGGCAAAAGGTATGTTTCAGACTTTCAGTTGAGCTTCTGTTCAGCATTGCATTGATATTCATTGATAGCTTCACTGACTAAAATAGTAATTTGGGAAGAGAAATAATAACCTAGTTGCATTCATATGCACATGTAACAACTTTTAGACTCTTGTTGGGTGCAGTATTAAATAATTAAATAATATATTAATTTAGGTTTATACTGAACGTTGTCTAATATCTAGAATGAGTTAATTAATTATTCCATATCTTAAAAGAGCATTTTGATTCAGTATATTAATCTATTCTACAATTTGTTTATGAATGATGAAATGATTGGTTTCCATAATTGAGTTAAGGGTGTGACTTGGGTCAAGTTATTCACATTCTATTTGGCAATAGTTTATAAGTTAACTAATAGCTACTAGATTATAGTTGAAAGTTTATAAATGAAAAGCTAGTTGATTGCAATTCAAGTGGTGGTTAGAATTAATTGGCAAACTAACTGATAAATATAAAATGACATGAAAGATATGTTCATATGGTTTTTTTAAATACATTATTTACTCTAAAATACTTATTAAAGGCTTTACCAAAAGGAATGACAAAAATTTACAAGTTTTAAAATAAGCTAACAAACTCAAGCTTTGCACCTCACATATATTGGTGCTCCTGTGTTATTCAATTGCTGCATTGACAGGTATTTGGTTTGTTAGAACTTGAGCCTTTCAATTGCTCATGTCTGTCCTGGATAATTTTGAAATGCAAAAGATGGAAATCAAATGTTGACTGATAGAATGCACCAGTTTTCTTTTTTGTTTCTTATTCAGAATGGAAAAGTTTCTGATATTTGAACAGCTACATATATCATTGTACAAATGCACATTTCAATTCACTTAATACGCCTGTTAAATTCTAAACAAGTTTATCTTGAGGCTTTGCAGGGAAGAAGTACATCATATCTCAATGGGGAGGTGGAAATTATGACCATTTTCGTTGGACAGCTATATGAGGATAGAAGTAGGACATTTTCATGGCCTTCAGTTCAGACTTCAATTAGCTTTTTTATCTTTTGTCGATTGGAACACCTATATTCTGACTAATTATTTCATTTCTAAAATTCCACTTGACTTGTTTATAATGAAGTATGAAACTGTTAACGGTTATCACGGTTATCGCATATGGTCACTGTTTATTTATTTTATTCCAATGGTTGTCTTTTTTTTACATGTATGTCAGGGCTTGCTGATTATTAGAATCAACAATTATGGTTATAGTTTACAATATAAAGTGTAATGCTTTCAAACTGTGAGTGTTTGAAAAATAATCAATGATTGAGATAATAAATCGATAACAATAGCAATATTATAACTGTGAAGTTTGGATAGATAAATTGTAGGTTGTACAATGTTGGTGATTTTTCCTCTAAAACAAAGAACTAGATGCTTTGGATCTTATAACGGGGGAACCTAAGAAAAAATCTTTCCTTTTTTTCATACCTTTTACTCTGGATAATGTAAGACTCTGTAAATTGAGAGCATTGGTCCAACTTTATTTTGAATGATAATGATTTTATAAATTTATTGAAAGTAAGTTGATTAATGTATGATTTTGCGTTGGAAATGTGATTTTTTTTGTAAAAAAATGTTTGGATAGCTCTGAACAAAACTATTTTCACTGTGTAGTTACCTTTTATCAAAATAGGTTTCAGTGTCAATATATATACTTTTGGCTTGAATTTACTCTTGTTTACTTTTCTATGTATGCATAAACAGATTATCCTTATAAACAGCATTAGAGAATATATTTTTTCAGCATTATGCATACAGTAACCCATCAAATTTTCTTAAATGCAAAACTACTGTTTCCAATTCAGAGGAGCTCCAACTTTGATTGATCCAACTAGGGGAGGGTTGAGGACCCCGTAATTTGTTCTTTTTGTGGACAAGAAAAATTTGACGAATCAACATTTGCACATAGCTCCGCTACACTCTTTGACATACAAATAAATAAGGGAATTAATAGGCATCCATGAAAGACAATCTTGTTTTTAAATCTAAACCATTACATCTCACATTTAGACATGATCTAACAAAAACTTTCAATGCCATGTTATATCCATTGTCTTCAACCTTTGACTAAGGTGCCTGTGATCCCCTTATCACGGCGATCACCAATAAACACCACCATATCCTTCCTCCTACATGATGAAACTTTCTTCATCTTTCTCCCTCAGTTGAATGCAATAACCTCCTCTGTCTTTCTACCTCTGTCAATTCTATATCAAGCTGCAGAGGATGAATGATTTTTTTGCAAGTTCTAGATCTCCAAAGTAATGTCTTTCTCTGCCTCAAGAACACATGAATCTTTGAGATCTGGTCAATTTCTTCTTAGATATGAATGGAAAGGTAACGAACAAATCACATTGAAATTAAAAGAAAAAATAACCAGAAACAAAAACAAAAATATCATAAAAATGAGCAAAAATGAAGATTCTCAATTGTGATTGGGATGGTTGAAGGTTCATGTGGATTGTTCTTTAGGATTGATCTATTTGTTGGTGGTCAGGAGCAAATATATCAAGTGTATGTTTGAATTGGCATTGAGTTCAACAAAATCACAGTTGCACCGTGATTTTGTAAAACTCCAAAGTGTAACTTTTATCGAAATCACGTTAATTTTGTTTATATCACTCTCGATCTAAGCATGCACTAAATTATTCGTGTTTTTTGTTTGTAGAATAGTTATTAATGTCATTCTCCTTTGCAATGATTGCTTCATCACAAAACAAACAATATATACTCTTAGATAATACCGTGGAGTTTTTTAATAAAGGTAAAAGACTATCTTGAATCTCAATGTTTTCTTGAAGATTTGAGTGTAAAATAAGTTTCCAAACCATCTATAATAAAAATGGCTGATAAACTAAAGGAAGGTAATATTTTCTGTGCGCTTGTGCAATGCCTGCTTGTAAGATTTAAAGCTCTAAACAGAACCACCAACAAAGCTGCAATCTACACACAAAATGAACTCCCTGCAAATTATCAACTCACAATCAAGCAATAATTAACATATTCTTAGGGAACTTTGTTTTGCTACTCTTTTAGGTTAGGTCGGATGAAGGTAGTTAAAACACCATTAAGTCCTTTCATGATGCAACCAAATAAATAACGAATCTTGCACTTTCAAGTTTCAACCATATATATGCTTGGACCCGGATTTCTTGCCACTATTGGAGCTCGCAATCAAGTAATCTTAGCCATTAGATTGACATTGGATGACTCACATTCCAACCTCACCCAGTCTACTTTTAAATACATCTCAAAATACAAGGCCATCTGGTCTGATAAGAGAAAAAAACTATAACCGCGTAAATGCGTGGAATCCATTTTCATTATATGCTTTCTTAATCATATTACAATGAATGTAAACCTAACTCAAGGATATCCAATGTACATACTGGAAAGAAGAAAAAAGGACAACCAATGTAATTTGATCCATGTAGAAGACCCCACCGAGTGGAATAAGGCTTGGTTGGAGAATTGATTCCAAGACTGGAGTTCCATTCTGTCCTGAAGCTTAGAAGAACTTGATTTTGATCACCATATTCAATTTCAAACGCTAAGGATTTAAATCATGTAACTAAGTCAGAAAAGTACTGAACTGCACAACTAATGAACAGACAAGCATGGGGCACAAACCATCGTTCTTTGACCTGGAAGTGCCAGTTTTATTAGCATGGTGCAAGAGTTTCTCCACAGCCTCCTAAAATTTTATCAGTTTCCTGAAATCAAGCATAAGTATTTGACCACTCATATCAGTAAAATGATTTTGCTCAGTAATCGTTGTTGCACGTGATGTTATTGTTATCAAATCAAACCATTACACAAGGTGATTGAAATTTGTTTCCCACCTTCTGAGCTGCCATGAGACCTCTTTCATCTTTTGCAAATTTAACAGAAAACACCCCTAAAACAATGCAAGAATGTTATACATTACAAGCTCAAAATATACAAATCTCGTAAATACCATCAGCTCAAATAAAACAAAAAATTGACCACCTTAAGCATTATGAGCAGTTCAGTTTGAGGGGAAAGCTATGTCAATGCTCATCTTAATAATTTTTTGTTTCAATTCCACAAAGACAGTGATCCCTGACTCAAGTACAGATTCCTATGGATCCGGATTCTCTAACTTTGTGGCGCCAAAGTTACCCTAACTTTCAACTCATATAAACCATCAGATCTATCTTATGCTTCACACGATACCACAAGTCATTTTTTTCTCTCAAAAAAATCGAGACAACACCTCCTCTGCTATGCCACCACCAAAGTTTGCACCAGACCACTATCACTAACTCTGAGCCCCACCGTCTTCCTCCACTACTGCCAACGTCTTGAATTGACTACCGCCGCTGTCTTGACTCGACCACTCCAAATTTTAATTCCCTGTGGCTGTAACTCCGACCACTAAAATATGGAATGCATCCAACTATTTAACATCATGTGTTTGGTGGTTACATCACAGCAAAGTCACACAAGTTTTAAAGTTTTAGATTTCTCGCAGAAAACTATTTTCTTGTGTTGTACAAGACAAAGGAACAAGTCAAAGTATATTGCATAATTCCCATAAAATACTAGCATGTGCAGTAAATTCAGAAGCTTATATTCCTAACCTATACTTGAAGCTCAATAATTAATGAACTATCACTCTGGAAAACCAATGATAATAATATAGGAAAATTGTCTATTCACTATAAACTAAAGGACAAAATCATTTTACTATAAGCTATCAGTAAAAGGATATAAAAGCTTCCCCATTTCAGAAGTTGATTACCAGTTTCAACACAAGGAATAGACATATAGGAACATTGTCTATTCACTATAAATAAAGGACAAAAAAAAGTAAGACCCCGTTATTATGTATACATGGTTGATTTGAAGCACAACAAAATGTTGAAGCAGGAATGCAAACAATAACAATGGAAACTACCTCGAATTGATGAAGAGAATGGCCTCTTTGTTGTAAACAATCTCTTCCGTGGCATTCTGCTCTGAAAATGGAACAATTGAAGGCAGTTATGAGGGGTAAAGCTGAGAAACTACCTGTGGGTTCCACAAATCTCACAATCAATTTTTCAACCCATAAGTAAAAGTTGGGATGAGGCATTTAAGGTTTGATTCGTTAGAACCAGTTGGATGACAAATTGCATTCTCAACACGCAGCCAAACATCTTTGCAACCCATTCCAGTCTTTGTTTGACCATTGCAAACTTGTGTTGAATGCTACTCAACTCAGTGTGGAACCAAACACACCTAGTTAGTTGTCAATCCACTTGTTCTTGTGAGCGAAACATAATCAATATTAAATTCAGTTTGAAAAGGGGACACTACTACAAATCTGAAATCACTGGTGCTTTAGCATGAAAAGAAAGAACATAGCTTTCAATTTCAACCCCCTCATCAAAATGGAGGAATTTTACATTGTGCCACCTTAGTAAACCTTAGCTTTCTTTTCCTCGTCTTTAAGGGAAACATGAAGGCTTTCTATCCTTCAGTTTTCTCTTCCTTCGTAGGTTCAAGGAGAGAAGCCTCAAGAGTTGTGACTTACCTGCTCGGCAATTTTTCTTTTGATTTGATTACCTATTTGCATGCTTAAGCAAACAATGTTTCCCACTTCACTAACATTCTTAAGAACAAACAATATTCAGGCACAAATTGGGCAAATTGACATGTCTCCTATCCTTTCCATTTACTTAAAGACAACAAATAGATTTAGATATGCTTTTTATCTCCATAATAAACCAAATTTCAATTTTAGCCTAGTTAATTGTGTGGTATTGTTGTATCATTACTTTAAAATGAGCACTTCAATTTCTATGGTTCAATTGTTTTTAAGTAATGATCTAATAGAGAAGGTTGTATCATTATTGTTAACTGATGCTAAAATAAAAATTCCATCACCTTCTGTATGGCATGGATATTGCAAGAATCAAAATAGAAGGGGAGCCGGAAGGTAGAGTTACTAGAGTTCCTGCAATCCCTTCTAGTTCATAGCAAAAAATAGTGGTCTAATGTTGACGAAAACAAAAATCCTGCAAAATTATCCACAAAAGAAGAAAACATGATACCCCTTCTCATTCACACTTACCGTCTGCTTAGAACCACGCTGTGTTATCAGTCAAATGCGTGGTCAAGACAAAGCTACCATTTCAATCATGATAAAAAAAAACACACTTAATGAAATGTCTCTTACTGACAGAGTTGCTCCAGGTTAGAATCTATCATCTTAACCTGCTTCAACCCTTCCATGGAATGACAGTTTCATAACCTTTGTACCATTTTGTCAAGTGCTTTATGTCTAATCAAAACCGAATTCTAGTGTATTCAAAAACCAGTTAAGAGAAATCTCAAAGGCACGACGGTTACGTATGAGATCTCACCAATAGTTTTCAAACATGCACTTCATTGGCTTCAAAAATGTAAAGACAGAGTGTATTCATAACTTAAGACAAAGCTAAGCAAGGCAAACAGCAAAAGTAACAACAAAAGGGTATTCATAAGTTATGACACTTAAAATGTAAGATTTTACATAGAAGTTGGCATTTCACCAGATATAGAACAGCTCAAATTGATTGAGTTCTACCGACTTTTTTTTTTGCAATTTTATTTTCTAATTTCTTTTTTTTTTCTCTCAACTTAATGAGTACTCTGTCCATTCTCAACACCTAACCCATACAAGACCCCAGCATATTTCTCCAAAGATCCACTAAAGAAATTCTCTTTCAATTTCCTGAATGCAGAAGATGTGAGTAAACTATCCGAACCCGCCTGATGACAAATCCCAACCCTCTTAACCTCCAACAACTCTGCAAGCTTATTCAACCCACCATGAAGACTATTACAAAACTTCATTAAATGTTTGATATCATACAGCATAGGGAAATACATGTTAATCAAATTAAAGAACCCAACTTGTGTATCAGGCAAATTTTGACAAGTCAACAACTTCAACAAATAACCAAAATCATATCCACTATGAAAAGTTATCCAATGAACATTATCATTCAAAACAATCCCAGATGACATCAAAAGCTCACCGAAACGCCTAGCATCGATACCATCTTCGTTATTCTTCTTGAAATCAATTCCACTTTGTCTCAAAAGCTCAATTGAATCATTTGCGAAAACATCCTCATTAACGTTAAATTCTCTAAAATTGAATTGCCAGATACAAAACCTATCATCTTCGCCGCAAGTCGGAAGATTTCCATTCTCATCAGAAAAAGTAAGACCCAATTGAATAAGCTTTAACATATCCACATTATCTTTTAGGGTTTGGTAATGATAATCATAATTGCTCTTGAAATTCCCAACAGGTCGAAGAACAATACCGGGGAATTCCGTATCCATAGCAATGAAAGGATAATCATCAACAATTTCTCGAATCACAGCGAATTCTTCTTCAAGGTTATCGCTCCAAACTTCACGGATCTGAATCGAATCGTCGTTTTGAGGTAAAATTAGCGGCATCACAGAAATTTTACCATAAAAATAACGCAAAATTCACCGGATCTGAAACATACCCATTTCAATTAACATCAAAAACAAGCAAATGCACATAAAAAAAATCGAAAATTGATGAAAAAATATATCAAGATTGAATTAATTAAATTGAGAAATGAAAATTGGGAATTGGAATTTTACCTTGGAAAATTGGAATTGAAAATTGGGAATTGGAATTGAAGATGTTGAGAGAGAAAGGAGAGAATGGGGAGAGAGATAGAAGGAAGAGATTTTTTGGGAATGAAATCTCTCCCGTTCTAGGGTTTTCTTTTTCGTTAGTATCAACTAGATAGGTGACCCGCCGCACGGGTCGTATCAGCTATAGGTCTCTTCCAAATATAATAAGGCTATAGATAAATAAACAATGACATGTAATAATAATTAAGAAATATCAGAAGATAGATAGTTATGGAATCTAAATACTGAGTATTATCTATGAAGCCTAGTTAATAGTGAAGTAAGCCATATGTGACTTTTACATCAGACATTTCGAAATACTTCCTCGTACACCACATTAGATGTCAAATTTGTGTCATCACCATCTTCATCGGTTATCAATATCTTCAAACCTCCTCTAGATGTAACCCTAGAAACAGCGACATACAATTGTCCATGAGAAAAAACAGGGGTTGGGAGATATACTCCAACATTTTTGAGTGACTGTCCTTGACTCTTGTTGATAGTCATTGCAAATGATACAGCCAAAGGGAACTGTCTTCTTTGAAATTTGAAAGGGATTCTTACATCGGACGGTGATAGAGATAGCCTAGGTATAAAGACTTTGTCACCCACATTACTTCCGGAAATTACCCTACCCTCGAGGACATATCTTCCCATTCTAGTTATAATAAGTCTGGTTCCATTGCATAAACCATTCTTTGTGTCTAAATTCCTCAACAACATAACAGGTACTCCTTCCTTCAACCTTATTTTGTGGTTAGGAAGTCCTGAGGCAACAATTGTGTTAAGGAACTCAGGTGTATGAATATCGTCAATTGCATCACCATGGACCTTACGTTCTTGTGCTGAATCATAGCTCAAATAGACCTTTTCTTCTCCTGGCACCATATCCAACATGTATTCATTTATTTTCTCAACAATGGAATTTTTTGATGTCAATATGGCTCTATTTTGAAAGTATTCAATGTCACCCATGTTTGCCAATAGATTGGGATACGTGCTTTGAACAATTGAAGCAATAGGGCAGCCATCAACCTCAGCCAACAAATCAGACGGAATAGTGATTGTTTTGTCCACCAGATTATCTTCCCCAATTGTACCGTTACCGATACTTAAAACCCATTCAGAGAACTGTCTTCTTCCCTCAATGTCTGCCTCAGAAGCACCATTCAAAAGTCTCATGTTCTTTGTTAATGTAAGAACCTCACAATATCTCCAAAGGTACGAAGAATTAATAGTAGCATGAACGATCTCTGGTCTTGTACCTCTAGGAATCACAGGCAATATTTGCCTAAAATCTCCACCAAATACAACGACTTTACCTCCAAATGGGATGTATTTGTTTCTCTCATCCACTTCCTTCATCACATCTCGAAATGAACGATCAAGTGCCTCGAAACAAAATCTGTGCATCATAGGTGCTTCATCCCATATTATTAATTTTGCTTGCACTACTAATTGAGCCAAAGGGGTATTAGGTTTCAGACTACAGGTCGAGCATTCATCAACAGTGAAAGGAATGCCAAATCTTGAATGTGCGGTTCTACCTCCAGGTATGAGTAATGCAGCTATACCACTCGAGGCCACTGTCAAAACTATTTCGCCTCTTGATCTTATTGCAGCAGACATCGCTTTCCAAATAAATGTCTTGCCAGTTCCACCGTAACCGTATAAGAAAAATATGCCAGGTTTTTTTTCATCAACACTACCCATTATCCTGTCATAAACATTGCGCTGCTCGTCTGTCATTGTTGACATTAGCTGATGATGCTCGTTGGCTAACTCCCCCCTATTGTAATTAATCTCATCATGGATAAAACTATTTTGCAGATCAGGCAACAAAGAGGGGTCTGCTGTTGGCATCGGAGGATAGTCAGTCAGACTTTTTCCAGAACTTCGTAATATCAATTCTACGTCAGCCAAAGCGTATATCTGAAGTTGTTCATCTGTCAAAGTTAAATCTGCATCACACATATAACATTTCTTCAGATATGACAGCGGGTGAGAATCACATTGATGCAAAAAGAAATACAAACAAAAGACAATCAGGTATGTAGATGGTCAGAAGCATCTTGAACAAAAACCAATATAAAAAAAACTGATGGTTTTTTTTCTTTTTAGAGTTCAATAATTTAAATCTAGCCAATGTGATGGTGGAACATGGATGCATTTTGTTTTAAAAAAAAAACTGGGACGCTTAAAAAACAACCTGTAATGGTGGGTATCTTTATCCACGGGTTCAATGAAGTTTACAATCTTCAAATTAATATTGTTTACAAAAGATTTAAAAATGAGGTGCTACCTATGTGTTGTTATATGTTGAACAACTTTAGTCAAGGACACTGCAATGATGGGCCTGTCATAATATTAGTTGGTAAAAAAATAATATGATACATAGAAGCTTGAAATATCATGGACTTTAGGTACTTAGCAATTATAGTTTACAACTTCCAAAAGCACCGTGTTTGTAAAAGGTATAATTTGGAAGAACCATTATTTTTGTGGTACCTTAAATGTTATGAATGGCTATGTCAGTAATTGAAATAACTTACCAGGAGCTCCAAGGACTCTTCGTTGGATGTGCAAAATGTCTTCTGTCATGTGTTCCAAAGTTTTACTCCAAACGACCTCAGGCCTCGACAACTGAGCTGAAAGCATTAGTGTTGCAAACATACGTCGCATAAAAGATCCTGTACTCCAAACACTCATTTCAATAATTACACCAATGTACTCCTTATCATCTTCTAAGAGACCCATAGCAAAGCAGGCATCTCTGAACGTGTGGTACTTTACATTATTGACAGTCTTGATGTCGTCGAAAGAGGTCGGGCCTTTCACATAATTGAGTAATGTCCTCAGAAAAAATCTTTCTCCCGATCCTGGATGCGCAAAATGAACCCTTCCAATTGAAAATCCTCTTTGTCTGGGAGTCCACTTATGCTCATTATCTTTCCATGTAAACTTAGTAGGAAATTCTCTATAAGTTAATGACCTTGCCTCCGGATACTTCTTGTTTGCCTCCATCCAGGCCAAGAACTTGGTAGCATGAACAGACGGCTTGTTGAGCACATCAGCTATATTATCATTATCACCGTACACAACCGACTGCTCACCTTCAAGATGGTAATTGAGCCTTTCAACCGACGGCTCTCTATAATGTATGTCAAATGCGTAAATCCTCCATGCAGCTTCACACGCTGAAAGATATCGACAGTCATAATACATTTTTATCTCATCAAAATTTTCTGAGCGATTACCTGCGTTTTGACCCTTATAAAAATTGACAGTCACACGATCGTGACCCTTGTTTACATACTTGAACAAATACTTGATCGACCTTGTTTGGTTGCACCATTCAACGTTGATATGAGCATTGTATTTCAACAACAATTCTCTGTTATATGGCACAACGTACCTATTATCTACAAAGCCCTTCCCTTTCTTGATCGATACCCCAT
>Ga0315913_1002940_pt1 | contig 20259 bp, 7 predicted proteins | sample MpolsnodulesMG_FD_207736 | JGI IMG/M metagenome (GOLD analysis project Ga0315913, IMG submission 207736) | Medicago polymorpha root nodule microbial communities from Los Angeles, California, United States - small nodules | ecosystem: Host-associated > Plants > Roots > Nodule | place: USA... | reverse complement strand
TACCAATGTAACGTCTAACGTCGTATATGAGGAAGTATTTCGCAATGTGTGATGAAACTACATGCCAATGTACTAAAAATTTCATACTTCTTTTACCGAATTATTGATAAGATTACCAAATTTTCTTTTATAATATTTTCAGATTTCATACATTTTATGAAGTGTTTTAGTTTTTCTACTATGGATTATCACGTGTTATTTTTTTCACTGTTACCAATTATATATTGCATTTTATGATTCGTATGTCAATCCCTTTACAATAAACCCGTGCGGAGCACGGGTCAAAAATCTAGTATATATATATATAAATATATTCGACAAACACTTTTTCAACTGAGTATATCACCTAATTGGAGTTTCGATTCATTGGACAACCTACCATAGGTGCATTTTTGTAAACACACAAACATTATTGAAAGGGTGAGCAATTAAAAATATAAACGGTAATACCCCCTCCGTCCAAAATTATAACTCATTTGGGGGAAAAAAAATTATCTCAAATTATAAGTCGTTTTACAAAACAAAAGAATTATTAATGTTACTTTTTCTATAATACTATTAATTATTTATTACCATTTCTTCTTTCAATTCTTTAATTTATCATTCCAATAGTTTTAATGAAGTTTAATTTTGTAAAATTAGTCATAATTTCTCTTTCCCATATAATTGATTATATTTTTTAATGTGTGTAAAATGGTAAAAACGACTTATAAAATTTGGGACGGAGGGAATATAGTTTAGCGTTTAATATTTGCATTATATAAACTAATTAATATGGGAGCATTTTAGCAATGACAACAATTAATTATTTCAAAATGATGTAATTTATATAAAATACTCAAGTTTCAGGAAAAACTTTCTACTTCAGACTTCTTAACCTATAGAAGTTTGCACATGATAAAAAAATCTTATTATAAACTATATAAAATTTGTACATCGTAGAAAAACCTTATTATTAAACTATATAATATTCAAACAAGCAATTGATTAATTAGATTCACAAAGAAATGAATTGTTGAAGAACCTCAGTTTAATTATTGCGTGGAACAACTGTTTACTATACTTTATTAACCTCTCAGTCGAACTTCAGATTAAAATAACCTTGTTCTCCTATGAATCTAAAGGTTAACACCAATAAACTATGTACTATTCCTATGTTACCAATAGACGCAAATATTTTTTTGCAAAGAATAAATAAAATATGCAAATATAAATATATGATAATTATTTTAAGGATAAATATACGAGAATTATTATAATTATCGTAAGATGCAAATATAAAGATAATTATTTTAAGGAAAAATATATGAGAATTATTATAATTTCTTTTTTGAAGAAAGAATTATTATAATTATCGTAAGATGCAAATATAAACAGATTTTGTGAATTAGGTTTTGCTTTCACCCTTTCATATGCTCTTCAGTGTTTGAAAACAGATATACTTGCTTGCAACAAATTTTCCTCTTCCTTCCTTCAAAAATAAAAAATAAAAAATTTCTTCTTCCTCCCAACTGATCCAATTTTTTTTCTTCTGAAAACACCAAACAAGCAAATTTTTCTGCCGTATAAGTCTCTATGCACCAAACAGAGTTTTACTTAATCTCTCTCACACGTATATATCCTTCCACAATATATAAGAGGCCATACCCTACTATTCTTCTCATATAATAACATAACTAGTTGTAAAACATTTTGTGATAAATTTTTTACCATTTAGTCAAATTTATAGTAAAACTAGGAAAAACCTATTCATCTACGTTGTCTCTCTCTCTCTCTTATTCTTTTTTTCTCACTTACAAGGTATTATTGTGTTGCATACAAATAATTTGACTCCATGAAATTTGACTGTGTTTTGTAATCGTTTTGCTTATTTAGGAAAGAGGTGACTATAGGAACCAGCGGGATGATGATTTCATGCAAGCCATGGCTGTTGCCGTTGAATCTGTGATCCAACAGCTGAATTTCCTCAGGTTTTGTTAATACATCTGACTCCAAATAAGATTTTTTTTTTCCGTAAATAAGAAATAAAAATAAATAAAGGCAATCAAATTTTGTTTTTGGAAAGCCAAGGAAAATTATATTAGAATGAAAATAGGAATAAAAATAAACAAAGGCAACCAAATTTTGTTTTATGAAAGGCCAAGGAAAATTATATTAAAATGAAAGGCACAAAGGTACCTATAACTAGGGGATGTATAAACGGGGTTAGGAATGGACAAATGGAGTTTCACAAAAAACTTTGCAACTATATTTTAAGCAAGATACACTATTTTTCAATGTTTTTGCGACTGTGATTAAGGCTACGTTAGCCTCGTTGGACACCACAAGCATTGCTCTACACTAATTTTAAATCTTTCTAAATATATCTTTTGGATTGTTACAATGATGACACCATAAGCATTGGTCTATGCTTTCGTCGGTCGGGACAAGATCATTGTCGCCGACTGCAGCGTCATCAGATTACCTAATGAAATCTTCGACGTCATGGCAACTATATGGTGATGACGTCGAGAAATTCACGGGGTAATTTGGTGACGGTACATTCGACGTCAACAATTTTGTCGCGAACAATGCTGTAGATCAATGATTCTGGTGTCATTATAGTAATAGAGTTCAGAGTCGGTTAGAAAGCTATAGCAAGAGAGGGGAAAAAAGTGGTGAAGAAAAGTAATGAAGAGCTATTTTTGAAGACAACGACTCGCCCCTCTATCACTTGTAATAGTCATATGTGGAACACATGCAAGTCCAACTTTAAATTCATAACTAAAAATATTGGAATATGCATGACTGGGTGGAAATTAGCTTAGATTTAAAAAGCTCAAAATCTGTGTTTTACACAATGAAATCTTTTTGACCAAATCACAATGAAATCTAAAGAATAATTTAAAGGGTTAATAGTGATTTTCACCCTGTAATATATGCAATTTTCGGTTTTCGCCCCTATAAAATTTTCGGTTTGATTTGCAACCTCGTAATTTTTTTCCAAAAAACCCCCTCCCCTGTCCAACTCACTAAATTCGCTTATAAAATGAATGTGAACCCTATTTCTCTTAATGACTAAAGTTTAAATAGTGTCCAGGCTTACCCCTTAAAAGATTAATGAGCTCAAAACTCTTATAAACTAACTCCCAAAGTTTGTATCCACTTACGGTTAAAAGTTACCGAATAATTACCGATTCAAAACTAATTACCACCACCGAATAGTAACTTAGTAAAATAATCGTTCTCACTTGAAACACTAAAAATAACCCTCACCATGAATTTACTAATTTACCCTTTCTCACGAAATGACCAAAATACCCTTGAGTCTAAAATGACTATAATAACCTTCTAACACCGAAATCCACTAATCCTAACCCAAAATACATACAGAATCACATATAAGCACAAATCTAACGAAAAATCGGGCTGTTACATAGATCATCCATGTAAATTTTTATACAAATCTAAAATCATTTTATATGTTATTGAGACCCATCAAAATTAACGGTTTATGTGTTTTTATAGAACACCGTTAATCTTGGTGATTATCAAAAAAATCTCAAAAGTTTGTGCAGGCATGTGCCTACATAAGGTTATATGAGGCTCCGCCACTTATCGTAGCCATCCAAAGATCATCTCCATTTGCTTAAAATAAATGGAGAATATTATTTAGTGAGAGATAAACACTAGTAATTAAATGACAAATTGTCATGATTGATAAAATTATTCTATATATTGAGATTTTTACTTTATATACAAGTATTAAATATCAAATTGTTTTGGCTGATAAATGAAAAATTTTTATGTTTTGTTGAGGAATATAAATTGTTAGTCATGGGCATATATACTTTTTCTAGAGTGTACGTAGTTTGTTCTTGTTTTTCTGTTGGTTTTTTATTAGCTTTGTAACCAAAAGTTATGGGCACATAATAGTCTTCTACCGCCTCTTTTATTTATGAATAAAATGGGGCAGACATCCAAACTGAAAAGGTTAGCTTGGGAATGAAGCTTGCACGTAAGCATAAATAACAACATAAAAGACTTGGGAAAGAAATTCCGCAATGTCAATTATAAGGGTAATGCAAAGAAAAGCATAGATACCATTAATACAATGAAAAGTCATGGAGATATTTAAAGTTAAAACCATGCTTGGACAAAGCATATGCAACTTGGCTTGTTTCTCTAAAGATATGATTCCAACGAACCTCATAACCACATTGCAACTTGGCTTGCTTAGAAAGTAAATAATCAGAGCATTTTCAAAAATGAATTCATTTCTTCTACGTCAAAGGACTTCTATAGTAATTCCAAAAATTAGGGCTTGATATCTCTGGATTCTCGAAGAGTAGCAAAGATTCTTAGATAACCAAGAATGAAAGTCTATTTGGTTCGGAAAAAAGAGAGAAAAGATTGACATGTTTAATAATAATCGAATTAAGTTGGGGATTTGGCGTTGAAAGTCATTCTACACAAAGACAAATCCTGGAGAGAGTATGGGAAATAGTCACCTAAATAGGAAGGGGCATTATGAATCACTAAGACATTTTCTGTAATGCATATTCATTGTTCGACATCAATTCAAACTTAAATGTCATTGATTAATATGAGATATTTAAAGAAATGCATTAATTCATCTATGTAGGAAATATGTATGAACGGAGTGCACGATCTTCATTGGAGCACGATGCTTGAGCGCAGACCGTGGAAAGGAGATGAATGTGTGATAATGAAGAAACATAGGAAAACTCTTGTATTTTCGTTGCATTCAAATTTTGTTGTCTTGAGCTTAGTCCTTGTGCAATAAGAATAATCATTAAAGGTTTTAGAGAACAAAGTACTCCTGTATAACAAAACACCCAACAAAATTATTGACTAAATTTTCTTATGAAAAGTAATACTCCACTAAATTAAGTCTTTAGGTTTTCATTATGTATTTAGGAACTATAAATGAACAAATAAAGAAAGAAAACTAACGTGTACACTGACCAACAAGGGTCCGTTTTAACTTCTCCCTAAGTAAACTGACATTTATGGAGTATAGAGTTGAGTTATGCATGCAAATCCTGAAATGAATTATCGGAGTGCATATATAATGGATCAGTAAAATAATGGTATTATTCATTCCTTTTCAAAACTTCACTTCCATATACTCTTAATGGAAGAAAATAGCATTAAAGTTCAAATTTTACATTCATATTATCAGAAGACACTGCTTTGGAAGTTGCAAGTCTTGAACTGAACATTTTCAATGGGTAGTTTATCCGTAGGAAAAGGACATTGATTTTCCGTCTCTTGCAACAGTTCACATGGTTTAGGAACCACATTACTTGCAACTCCAGAAACATCAGTGCAATTCCATGGAAGTTTCTTCTTATGTGCACTCATTTCAATAGTCACATTAGAAACACAAATTCCAGTAAAAGGGTCGTTCGAAATTCCTTCAAGTTTGCCTGCGATAGTCACATTCGTAGCAGTAACATCTCTATAATTTATTCCACTAATTTTAGGCAATGCGTTTGGATCAAATCCCTTATCAGGGTGATCTCCATATGACCCTGTCATCCAAAACACATATTTCATTGTGTTCAAATCCATTCCTTTGACAAAAATGTCCTTCACAAATGCCCCTCTACCGACGGCAGATTTGATTCTGACAGCTGATTCTGTGTTGATTGCCGTGACGTCTTCAATTCTAACATCTTGGATTCCACCTGACATTTCACTGCCTAATGCAACCAAAGCACTTTTAGGGGATATACATGATAGCCTTCTTATGATTATTTGTTGTGACGGCTTTCCAACTTTGATTCCATACTCATCCCATCCACTTTTAATTGCAATACAATCATCACCAGATACAATGTAGTTGTCTTCAATCAGAACATTTCTTGATGAATCTGTATAAAAGAAATAAAAAAAAGAGGGATAAACAAGTAGTTATTATTTTAGTCCTTGTTATTTATTTTTTTTGGTAGATTAGTCCTTGTTATTAAACCTTCTATTCAATATGAACGCCAAGTTGTGTTTCGTTCGTTAAGGGTTTTCTAAGAAAATAAGAAATAAAAGAATCTAAACGAATCATAAATACATTACCTGGGTCTATGCCATCTGTGTTTGGAACGTCCACTGGTGCAAGAATTGTAAGTCCATTTATAATTATGTTGCTGAAGATATAAAGTTTAATCAGCAGAATGAAATTATGTATACATTAACAAAAATAATGCATTAAGTAAGGTTGAGAAATTTGAAAATGATCACTCATCAAACCTGCTGTAAACTGGATGGACAAACCAAGAAGGGGAATTGATCAAACTGAGATTTGATATTTGGATTTGATCAGAATACATAATCTCAATCATATATGGCCTAGTGATTTTCAATTGTTTCTTGTGGAACTTCTCCCACCAAGTAGATCCTTGTCCATCAATTGTCCCATTGTTACCTTATGAACAAATTTCAATAGGTCAAATTTTAATATAACCTAAACACATTTTAATAATGGCTTAGCTATTAATTTATCAAAATAGTTACCAGTAATAATAACATCAGTGAGGTTAGTTCCAAAAATGAGACTGCTAAACCTTCCACCAGGTTGTTCTCTTCCTCTTCCATACGACGGTAAAGCAGGAAGCTGAGGCCAATCTGATTCATCCTGTGTAATTAAAATGACCCTTTATTTTATTATAAAATTTGCCAAATGCTACAAAAAAAAAAATCATTAGTAATTATATATACCTGAGATGCAAGAATGATAGCATCTTTTTGAAGAAAAAGAGTGAAATGACTTGTGAGATTGAAGCTTCCAGTAAGCCATCTACCTGGTGGAACAATAAGTTGTGCACCACCATCATTTGCATATTGACTAAGGTTGGTTATTGCTGAATTAAATGCCTTTGTGTTAAGGGTTTTGCCATCACCAACACCACCAAAATCTGTCAAAACTGCACTGTGTTTTCTGCAATTGATTGCAGGATAATCAAAGTTGTTCAATTTAATACTACTTGGTACTCTGCATTCTGCTAGTGATAGCAGTATCACAACCACAAAGATCACACCAATAACCTGCACGAAACAATGGTAATAAGTCTATGCACAAAAAAAAAAAAAAACAACGAAAAACCATTGAGACAGTATACACAAAAAATACATAGGAATTTTGGAATCTTGGACTCTTCATGATTTTAAGAGACTTAGAATTTGTGTAGATTTTTTTTTTTTTGAAAGAAGAACTTGTGTAGATAAATCACAGGTATATGATGGATATATATAGAGAGGATTATAACTACAGAATGCATATTAAAATGTTAGCGGTTACTTTATTCTCCAACGAACGGTTATTTTTCAACGGAGTACTAAAGAATTTCATAGTTTACTGTGTTCAATTTGATCCATTCTAGGTAATAATAAATAATAATAAATGTTTGTCAAAAAAAAAAAGTAAATTGTAAATGTGATTCAAATACATTGATTTCAATTAAAAATTCGCATCTTGGACTCTTCAAGTGTCGTTTTTCCCCTGGAAAAAAAGTGCTTTAATAAATATTCAAATGTTCATGTTTGACTTTTTATTAACCGTCGAGACTTTTATTTATACTTGGCTGAAGATAATCTTGGATAAAATTTAAAATAATTGATTTACTTTTTTTAAAGATAATAATTGATTTACTTGTGAATGATAAAAGAATAAAAATATCGAGATTAATTGGTAATTTTTTTTTGTGTTAACCGGATGTCTTTGTACAATTGCAAAGACTACTCTCTCTTATATTTCTATGATGAATCACAAATCTCCACCTTAAAGGATTTAACACAAATATATTTGAAGCAATGGAGTCGATTATGACCTCTTATTAAGTTGAGAACTTGAGCTGCTAAAAATAAAAAAATTGAGAACTTGAGATATAATATTATACTTCATCTGTCGCAAATTGTAAAGAAAATAAATCAAATCACACTTATTAAGAAAACTAAAACTTAAAAATTTAGATTATGGTATTTTGTGTTTTTTTTGAAATAAGTTTAATGGAAAGATGTATAAATAATTTTCATTGGTTATTGATTATGGAGAAAATGGGAGAGTGAGAAAATTGAATGTAATTTGCATTTAATTTCATGAGAATGACCAAAGTTTTTCTTAGAAAAAATGATTTTTAAAAAAAATAAAATTAAATAGGATAAAAATTTGTCTATTTTGCTTACGTTTCTGATCAAAGAGAGTGAGTTTTTTTTCTTACTTTTTGGGACAGAGTGAGTATTTATTTAAATTCATGTAATCAATGTCTTGAGAATTGAAATATTTGATTTTTTTAAAGAATAATTACGGTGTGAAAGGGGGCATAAGTTGTCCAAATATATTTATGAGAAATTATATTTATATAAACTTTTTTCTCATACTCACATTATTTTATTTTGTCTCTATTACTTTGATATTTGTGTCAATATATATATTTATTTTTTAAAATTTATGGTTGTATCAAAAGTTGTCTCACAAATAGTTGTTTAAATAACACACCTCTTTATTGATTTTATTGAACTAAACTAAACCTTGAAATTGTTCGTAGGAACCATTATTTTTTGGGAAATGCTAACAAATGTCCTTATGACATTAGTTTAAAAGTTTTAGGTGGAATTTATATCTTAAAATTTGGACATTCAAGAAATTGAAATAACAAAAAGTAGTAACTTTTTATACAAAAATTTTATCAATTATTTATATTTTTGAATTATTAACAAGTGTTCCGGTTAACATAACCCTTATTTTTCTTGGGTGATATGTTAAAAGACTGGTACTAAAGGGAGTCCCGAAACATTAGTTTTACGGCCAAAACAAGAAGTACTCCCTTTGTTTTAAAATGAATATCATTTAAAAAATTTACACACATATTAATAAATGCATTAATTAAAATAAAAAGAGATGTTATTTTATCAAATTATCCTAATCAACTATTGATTTGTTTTTCTTTAAAGAAAAAATAATAATTTGGAAGTAGTATATATAATATTAATTGAAGGGTACAATTGAAAAGAAAAAGTTAGTATTGTATTGAAAACCGTAAGCGACATTTATTTTAAAACAATTATTTTTAGTTAAAACGACATTCAGTTTAAAACAAAGGTGTAGTTTTTTTCTTTATAAAAAGTGATATAATTATTATTTAATCATAAATCAAAATTTATATTTTGAATACAAATTTAGTATTCCCTCTAAAAGACATGAAAGATCTTAAATTGTTCCACTAGTTTCTTCTATTTTGTTTTTGTATTTTTGTAATAAACCGACCACAACACCACCTCCTCAATTTCATTTCTTTTGGTTTATATCTATCCAATCAAATCCCTTCTCTTCTTTCACCCATTGGCTCGTCTCTATCTCACACCAACCTTCATTCCCCACGCATCTCTTTCTATCTCTCTAACGTAACCTTCATTCTCTATGGCGGCAGAACTTTCCACCGCCACAACCTTAAAGCCCTACAATCTCCTCCAACCCTCAACTTCTTCCCCTGAAACAACCCAAACTCTGTTCTTCACCCCTTTAAGAGGTTTCCGTCAAAGCAAAATCCTTCAAACCCAAAGAAAAAGAAAATCATCATGCTTCACCGTCTGTGTTCTAATGAAGGATCCAAAACATACATCCCAGTTGAAAACAGAGGAAGAAATAGAACCTCCCAATAATAAACCCAACCCTCAATTTTTAGTTGCACAAAAATTGGCTAGAAAAAAGTCTCAAAGATTCACTTATCTTGTTGCAGCTGTAATGTCTAGCTTTGGTGTCACTTCTATGGCAATCTTAGCGGTTTATTATAGATTCTCATGGCAAATGGAGGTATATACATGATATATATTTGTTTGAATTTGATGAAATCTACAATCCACGTGATTCTGTCGTCAATTTTTTTTTTTTTCAAGTAGTCTAGCGGTTGGAGAAATTCACCTTAAAGGTGAAATAGTGGGGTGTCTGGGGTTCGAACTCCGGCCTCTGCATACATAATGCATTATCTGCATTATCCCTTACCAAGTGAGCTAAGCTCATGGGGTTCTGTCGTCAATTTAAATATAGACTTAATTATTTACTTTAAGATTATTTTTTGAATGGGTTGTTTGTATGATAGGGTAGTGGAGAGGTTCCTTGGTCTGAAATGCTTGGCACATTTGCCCTCTCAGTTGGTGCTGCTGTAAGTCTTGTGACTAATTCTCAATTCAGAATGAAATTGGTTAATTTTGGAGATTAAATTCAATTGGACATGTTTGATTTTTCAGGTAGGTATGGAATTTTGGGCTAGATGGGCTCATGAGGTTCTATGGCATGCTTCCTTGTGGCACATGCATGAGGTCTGCTTCCTATTCTTTACCAGTCTTCCCATTTTCTCTCAATTAGAAAATGTTTCAATCAGTTGTTCTATTTTAATTTTGTTTAAGTGAATAAACAAGTCAAAATAATCACTTATTTTTGTGAATCCATAAATACATTGTTCAAAGATGAATTTGAATTGTTGCAGTCACATCATCGACCAAGAGAGGGGCCATTTGAGCTTAATGATGTTTTTGCTATAATCAACGCTGTTCCTGCAATTGCTCTTCTCTCATATGGTTTTCTTAACAAGGGATTGGTGCCTGGTCTCTGTTTTGGTGCAGTAAGTATATCTTTGAGAATCTACTTTTTTATTAGTAAATCCCTTAATTAACGGTTTCATTGGGATTTGTTTAATGAAATTTTTTAATCATAGAAGGGATTTTACGATAATACCCTGATATATTCTCTGAAATGACATCCTCATCTTATGACTAGGGTCTTGGAATTACGGTGTTTGGGATTGCCTACATGTTTGTCCATGATGGATTGGTTCATAAGAGATTCCCTGTGGGTCCCATTGCCAACGTGCCTTACTTCACAAGAGTTGCTGCTGCTCACCAAGTAATTAAGAATTTGCTTGAGTAGTGTTCCTCAATATATTTTTACATTTTTTTAGCAAAATAAACAAAGGAAAATATAAGTGGCATGTGTGTGTTTTTTTTTTTTTTTTTTGTGGAAATGGGATCTAATTTGGTGTCTTTGGTTTTGTTGTTTGTTTGCAGCTCCACCATTCGGACAAATTCAAAGGGGTGCCATATGGACTCTTTTTAGGACCAAAGGTCAGCGACATTCACATTCACTCTTCCTGGTTTATTTTTGTTCATTAAAATATTTTAGACTTGTAAAAAAAAAATTAAGCAGTTTAGATGAATAGTATTTATTTTTTTGTCAACTTGATTATTCATCTAAAAGTTAAGTGTTGAGAAAAACTGGTAATCTTGTATTGCATGTTCGAAATCGCATCGCAATATATCAAATGTCTCTGCAATCTTTCTAGTTAAATAGTACTTGGGACAAAATTCTACTATAACTAAAATGTTCATTTCATTGAACTTTCGTGAGATTATATAAGTTTACTCGTCATATATGTGTTAATTACTTCAAAATTTTAATGTGGTAGCCAAATTTGGATTTATTTTAACACATTGCATGGCAACATATGGTGCAGGAAGTTGAGGAAGTGGGAGGGATAGAAGAGCTAGAGAAAGAGATAAGTAGAAGAACAAGATCATATACTGGCTCAGGACAAATCGACTAGTACTAGAGCTGTTTGAAACAATTTTGAGTGTGGAGATTCGATTAATGCATGAAATGATTTGAATCTGTTTGTACAGATTTAGACTTCTAGTAGCAGGATGTTTTTTTAATTACATCACAGCAGGTTATTTTAGTACAGGAAACAATAAGGGTCATACTCATTTGTTTTAAATCAAAGTTTGTGCTCTTCTTAGATGGAAAACAGGTTACAAATACAAATAAGGAAAAAACTTAGATACAATTCTTTATGTGCTTTTCGTATGGTTCTTAACTAAATTCACTATGATTTGATTGAATCCATAATTTTCTCAAAGTTTGTTATCTCCAAAAAAGTTGTATTTTTAGTCAAGCACCATACGAAAAACACTTAAGAAATTGTAATAATTAAGTAAATAAAAAATTTGCTATGTGTCTTAAGGAGGTGTGGAACTAAACATGATGGTTTGGTGTGACAAAATTATAAAAGAAAATTTTTAGTGTACATTTGATTTATAATACGATATATATATTAGTAATGCGAAAATTAAACGGAAAAAGCATTATAGCGAAGTGACTATAGATAAAGACTATCCATCACTGGACCACACATTGATTTGTGAAACATTGTCCAATTATGTGATATATATTATCTTTTCGGTCTACTATATTAATAAAAAAAATGGGCTTTAATCTGCACCATGCCTAACACTAGATCCGCCCCTTTAAGTTTTGAGTTTTTTTCTTTTTTTAATAAAAATGAGGGCCTAAGTCCGTAAACAAGGAGAAACTACAAAGAAATCAATTGAGGGGTAGCAATACTCATAACACCAACCTACAGAAATTGTCTAATTTGAGTCGGATATGTCTCATAAGTCTTTAGATTATAATCCAAGGAGCACGCAATATTCTTAATATGAGACTGAAATGTCTCATAAATTTTTAGATTATAATCCAAAGAGCACGCAATATTTGTTTAGACATCTAAACACTGATTAGTCTCCTGATATGAATGAGAAACTTTATATCGGGACATGTCTCATGAATGAGATGTTTTTTATTTTTATTTATTTTTTGATAAATTTTTTTATAAAAATGAGGGTCTAAGCCCAGAAACAAGGAAAAACTACAAAGAAATCAATCGAATGATAGCAATCTTCATAACATCATCAACTAACAATAAATTAATATGAATTAGATTTGTCTCATAAATCTTTAGATTATAATCGAAAGAGCATGCAATATTTGTTAAAGCATCTAAACACCGATTAGTCTTCTGATATGAATGAAAAACTAGAGCATGCAATATAAAAAACTACCAACTATAAGCTCAAAAACTACTTAAAATAACTTCTCAAAAAACGCTATAAGCTAGTGAAAAAAGTTTTTTACCAAACACATCTTATTATATCAAAACAAGCTTATAAGCTAATCCGACAAGCTATAAGTTAGCTTATTCGTGTTACCAAACACAGCCCATGGGTTGAATTTGATGTGAAATTTTAATTGTTACAAGTCCTATAGTGTAAATTAATTAAGATTGTATACCTAAATATAATTAAATAAAAATTAAAAGTTACCTTATTAAAATTGATTTTTTTTATAGAAAAATTGACTCATTTATTTGACATTTAATGTTACATTTGTATATTACATTTTGATTGGTTGATAAACAAGAGAAGGTAATGTAGAAAAAACCCATAAACAAATATACAGATTAGCACTAAATTGAATTTCTTCTATATATGATTTTAAAAACATAATTATAAGGTAATATTTTGTTGCATACAAACTATCCATAAAAAACCATGAAGGGAAAATCTTAGTGAAATCAAAGTGCAGATTTTCATTCCTCTACGTTGATTCCCCTCGTTGTCTCTCTCTCTCTCCATAACCCTAATTTCGTGAGTCTCTTATTCTTTTTCCATTTTCACTTACAAGGTAATATTGTGTTGCATACAAATAATTTGACTCAATGAAATTTGACTGTGTTTTGTAATCTTTGGTTATTTAGGAGAGAGATGAATATTTATCCAACTGTTAGTTGTTCACAACAATATGATTTCATGCAAGCCATGGCTGTTGCCGTTCAACAGCTGAATTTCCTTAGGTATGTTTAATACATCTGACTCCAACTATGATTATATTATTTTTTTCCGTAAATAAGAAATAAAAAGTATATAAAGGCAATCAAATTTTGTTTTTGGAAAGCCAATGGAAAATTATATTAGAATGAAAGGCACAAAGGTACCTATAACTAGGGGGTGTATAAACTTTGCAACTATATTTTAAGCAAGACACAAAAACTTTGCAACTATATTTTAAGCAAGATACACTATTTTTTAATGTTTTTCAGACTGTGGTTAAGGCTACGTTAGCCTCGTTGGACACCACAAGCATTGGTCTACACTATTTTTAAATCTTTCCAAAAATATCTTTTGGATTGTTACAATGATGGTACCATAAGCATTGGTCTACGGTTTCGTCGTTTGGGACAAGATCGTTGTCACCGACTGCAGCGTCACCAGATTACCTAATGAAATCTTTGACGCCATGAAAACTATTTGGTGATGTCGTCGAGGAACTCACAGGGTAATTTGTTGACGGTACATTCAACGTCAACAATTTTGTAACGAGCTACGAAGCAGTAGATCAGTGATTTTGGTGTCATCAGTGTAATAGAGAATCCAAAATCAGTAAGAGAGCTAGAGCAAGAGAGAGGGGGAAAATGTGGTGAAGAAGAAGTAATGAAGAGTGTTGTGAAATAGGCGTTTCCGAAGAGGGAAACTGAAAATGCGGAGCAGAGAAACTAAACGCCGAAAGACAACGACTCTCCCCTCTATCACTCGTAATAGACATATGTGGAACACATGCAGGTCCAACTTTAATTCATAACTAAAAAATTTGGAATATGCATGACATGCGGCAATTAGCTCAGATTTAAAAATCTCAAAATCTGTTTTACACAATGAAATTTTTTTTTAGCAAACCACAATGAAATCTTAAGAATAAATTAAAGCTAGAACAATTTTTGGCATTGAAATCTTAAGGGAACTCTTAATTTTTGACATTGATTTCAAATTTTTCGGTAACTACCCAAGTCTAGACTCACTCAAACCCAAACCGCTATTGGTTTAGCTGCTGATAAAGGTTGGGACAACACGATCTTTGAGTCAGATTCCGATACTTTGGTACACACTGTTAGGCCCCCCATCAAGGAGTTTCATAGTTTTATGATATTATATCTTCTATAACATTGAATTAGCTTTACATTCTAGCTTTGACGTTAAGCTTATAAGGCAATAAGCAAACACGCTTGCTCATAGTCTAGATACGACAATCTATTTTTGGTCTTGCCACCGTATCTTTTAGAATTATCCTCCTTTTATTGAACATCTTTTGATTAACGATATCATTTAAGTTTTCTCCAATAAAAATCAATTGTTCCCAAGTTGGCATTGTCATCCTTCCTTCTTTTGAAATGCTCGATGTTGGTGGAGTAAACTTTAGGTATTACATGATGATCTACACAAGTTCCCTGGAGGAGCTTCACAAATCAAAATGTGAGGAACTTGAGTCATTTTGGATGCATGTGTTGTAAGGTTTGATTTGTCTTTGAGTTTTGACCATTTATAAATAGTAAATATATAAGTTTCCAATTGCGTTTCCATTTTTTATATGGTTACCAAGTTACCATAACATATTTGTATTTCTGAATCAGTCTATATTAGACCATCTCCAATAGGAGGGTCTTAGACATTTAAGATCCGGTACCTATTAGGTACCCTTACTAGTAAGAAACTTTTTCGGGGTTTTATAAGATCCGTGGTCTAACTTAAGACCCTCAATCTTAAGCGGGACCCGCACTCTTTTAATATTAAAAATTTGAAATGTAATTATATAAACTATTAATAGTTGATCAGTGAGTCCCAATTAAAAAATTTGTGTAAATACTTATTAGGTATTACTATTAAAAAATTATAAATAAGTGATGTGTACACGTGAAGCCATTTAAATATCCAAAAATGGATTTCTCTGTGGTTGTGGATACTCTTATATTAAATGAGGAAATGATTAATATCCATAATCTTATACATGATGAATATCCTTATACCACACCACATTAGGAAAAGGTCAAAATCCTACATGGAAAGGTCACAATCACTTGATGCTTTGCTATCTTTCTCGTTCAATGCATACATTGATTTGAATATTATATCTATTACTTTTACACCTTTCTTCATATATAAACACATTCCAGAGGAAAAGAGACACCACAAAGAAACCAAAAACTAATGGAGAGTAAAAGCAAAAACTATGCACCACATATTTTAGTGTTACCATATCCATTACAAGGCCACATAAACCCTATGCTTCAATTCTCAAAACGTTTAGCCCAAAAAGGAGTAAAAATAACACTAGTGAACACCATTTCCATTTGGAACAAAATCAACAACAACATTGATCTCAATTCAATTGAAACTGAAAGCATTTCAGATGGTTATGACAATGGAGGAATGTCATCAGCAGAAAACATGGAATCTTACAAAGACACTTTCTGGAAAGTTGGACCAAAAACACTTTCTCAGCTTCTTCATAAACTTCAAAGTTCAAACAACCCTGTTGATTGTGTTGTCTATGATGCTTTTTTACATTGGACTTTTGATGTCTCCAAGAGTTTTGGAATCCCTGTTGCTGTTTTCTTAACTCAAGCTTGTTCTGTTAATACTATAAATTTTCATGCTTTTATGAAATGGATCGAGTTGCCGATTTCGATGAGTGAAATTGTGTTACCTGGGTTGCCAAAGCTTCAAGCTGCTGATTTGCCTTCTTTCTTGTATCAATATGGAACCTATCCTGGTTACTTTGATATTCTTACAAATCAATTTTCGAAGATTGATCAGGCTGATTGGGTCCTTGTCAACACGTTTTACGAACTTGAGCCAGAGGTAAGTGATTTACTTATATTCTATGAAGTAATGACACAAACACAGATATGCCACTAGAATTTACACTTAGATATTGATATCTGTAATAATTTCAGAAAATGAATGGATCAAATGTAATCACATGTGCCAGTGTCTTGTGAGTCTCTGACATCAATATGTGTCAAACACCGGATGCACCTTCGATCAAAAGTATGTGATATGAAACTTATATAATATCTACAAATTTATTAGGGTTTTGTTTTATGATTTGCATAATGTTGTTTCCTGCAGCTAGTTATAGTTTTAAACAAGGTTTCAAATAGCAATAACGAATAAGAAATCAAAGACATTTTAATTTAAAACTTTGGTCATGATCCTTTATATCATAGAGAATTGAAGACAAATGATGCAATCACTGTGAAATCATAAACCATGCTAACGTGGTGGACAAAATCGTGGTTTTCTTTTTTTTAAACCTTATAAGTAATTTTGATATTTGATGATTGAAAATTTTATTTAGGTTGTGGATTGGTTGGCGAAGAAATGGCGTTTAAAGACAATAGGACCGTGTATTCCATCTATGTTCTTAGACAAAAGACTCGAAGATGACAATGACTATGGGATAAGCACTTTTGGTCCAAATTCAGAAGCTTGCATCAAATGGCTAAATAATAAACCAAAAGACTCAGTTGTGTATGTTTCTTTTGGGAGTTTAGCAGGTCTTAGTGAAGACCAAACAAAGGAAATGGCTTATGGATTAAGAGATTGTGGAATGTATTTCATATGGGTTGTTAGAGATTCAGAAAAGAGTAAAGTTCCAAAGGAAATTTTGGAATCATCGTTAGAGAAAGGTTTAATTGTCAATTGGTGTCCACAACTACAAGTGCTAACACATGAAGCTGTTGGTTGTTTTGTAACACATTGTGGTTGGAATTCAACATTGGAAGCTTTAAGTGTTGGAGTTCCAGTGATTGCAATGCCACTTTGGACGGATCAAATCACAAATGCGAAGTTTATTGTAGATGTTTGGAAAATTGGAGTCAAAGCTCATGCTGATGAGAAAGGGATAGTTAGAAGGGAAAAAATTAAGGATTGCTTAAAGGAAATAATGGAGATTGAAATGGGAGATGAAATGAAGATGAATGCTATGAAATGGCAGAATTTGGCTAGGAATTCTGTTGATGAGGGTGGAAGTTCTGATAAGAATATTGTTGATTTTGTGAATGAATTAACATTATGCTAAGTTACATAACTTGCACCACACCTAAATGGATTCCTTGTAGTTGAGATATTCCGGCATTCACGCGGTCAATGCATTGGTAACCATAAGGTTGAGTTTCTACAGTTTACTAAGTATGCCGATTTTTATTTTGTTTTCTAATATCCAAATTATTAAGCTTAAAATTTGCTTCGTCAAATCTTGATCAATCGATCATTGATGTGCTGACTATGTAAATTCAAGGTATTCCAACCGTAGAGAATCTTGATGTATTATAAAATAAAGTCAAATTTATAGAGACCTCATGTTATATAAATATGGAGCTTGTTAACGAGTATCTCCAGAATACTTTTTAAACATTCTAAATTAAGTAATTATTCTTTAAAAATATTAAAAGTTTTCAATTTTCAATACACTGAATACACAAACGTTCATAAAATGTAAACTTTCGTACAATATTATCATTTAAGGTCCTTAACTAATGTCGGACACTAGTTAACATTTCCCTGTAAATATAAATTTTATTATATCATTCTTTTAGATTTTCTTTTTCCTTGTGAGAAGTTCTTATACTATTACCATATTCTCCTTGTGAAAAGTTCCCTTCCAATCACCACTACCCTCCTCACCAATCTTCGCCATGGTCACACTATAACATCTTTCACTAAGCGGTGAGGAAGATGGTTTCGAAATTGAAATTGATGAAATTCCTCCACAAACCGGCCAATTCGCTCCTACATGCATGTAGAAGATCGAATCATTCTGGAACCCAATCAAAGTGACTCATACATAGATGTTGATAATTTCATTGAAGGTTTCACCTAATTTTGCGCCAAAGACGAGGTTAGAGCACCTAACTCTATACGTAAGGCTGGTTAGGAACTATCCTTTCTTCCTAAGTTAATTATGAAACCCTTTTGTCTATTTTTTCAATTCTAATATTGTTTCTAGGCCGCTTTAAGACGTTTTTCGGCACTGTCTAAAAGGAAAAAACTATAAAACTTTCTTCAATATTACATAGCGATATGTATTGTAGTCTTTTCTAATTTTTATTCACCCACTCATTTCTTGTACCAACCACTCATGTATTGGGCAATATAAACATCCAACGGTGAGAGTGCATTCGTGAGGATTTTGTGAAATTGCTTTCGTCGTTTATAGCAAAGCTCCGTCTGAAATTGTGCACGAGACTATCAACTGTGCCAGCTTCAAGATAAAACAACACAATTCACTGTGCGATTAACTACCACATTGTAGAAAAATTGTTTGAGAATTACCCCCTCAAATATCGCCATTAAAGTCACTTGAATTTAATACTAAAACCACTCAATTATGATACTATGACCACTCAAGCATGATGCTACCACCATTTCAACCTCTAACTTCTCCAATGGAAGAAAATATCGAATGGATGTACATACCCTTAATTCTGAAGGGACATTATTTCTAAAAAACAACAATGATCCTATTTTTTATATAACCTCAAAATGGACCATGATTTTAAAATGGTTTAATCGAGTGTTTGGTCCCTTAATTTATTTGTTGTTTTCATTTTGGTCTCATAACTCTTAAATGTTTCAATTTGGTCCTTCAAAATATGATTTCGTTAGTCAATTTAATCCATTTCAGTTAACTTTAACTCCAACTGTATTAGGTGGACCAACATTATAGGTAGTCCACCATAGATCTTGTTAATTTTTTAATCTTAAGTCTTTGATCCGTTTTTAAAAAAAGTGACGGTTAGATATAGAGGTCCATTGTATCGAAGGGACTATGCTTTTCAGACCATTGTTAATTATGATTGATTATTATACCATAAAAGGGAATATGGTCTTAAAAACATTCTTAAATCTGAAGGGACAAAAAAGTAATGGAAGAAATGGCTAGAGAATGCATTGAGTATATAGTCAGAGAAGAGAAAAAAAATCTTGCTAACTAAATAAAAACTCTATGGTGTATTTTTCTAAGAGTAGACTCCTATATTATTATAAAGATTTCATAATTGAATTCAGCTAAAACTGCGAGAGCAATTCGATAAGTTCAACAACTATAAAGGATAAGATCAAAAAGAAACAAACCCACGAAAATGTAGGAAACAAACTTAATTGGATAAGAATGGAGGAAGGATTGGAAAATCAGTTGGATTCTCACTATTATCCCAACCAATATGAGCTAAAATAGAGCCAAACATTTTTGTTATATTATTAATAAAAAATTGTCTCGCCAACAAGTTGAACCTTTGCATAGTGAGTAAAATTCTGATTTACGAGAGTGACTCATAGTCTTGATGTAATACCCATACTAAACGTATCTAGAAAGTTTAGCATGTGCATTATCTTTAGTACTGGATACATTAAAATTTACAACATAACGACTTCGAATGAATATTATATACAATAAAACACGTTCGTACATACAGTAATACAATACATCTTATCCAAAACATAGTAAAACACTCTTAAAATCCAGAAGAACATCTTGCAGCGGGTACGAACGAGTCCTTGCTGAATATCCATTCGGCTACGAGCTTGCTAAATCCTGCT